>ENA-UOOK01000092-UOOK01000092.1-fermentation-metagenome-genome-assembly--contig:-NODE-92-length-98029-cov-4.549176_pt1 | contig 98029 bp, 90 predicted proteins | sample MGYA00245777_ERZ724023 | MGnify/ENA primary metagenome ERZ724023 (study PRJEB28704, sample SAMN03018312) | fermentation metagenome | biome: anthropogenic terrestrial biome; feature: soil; material...
CAAGGAGGTGTCAAGAGAACCGTCCCCTGTCATCCATTAATGGGGGAGTGAAAAGCGTGAAGCTGTCGAGTGAGAAAAAGAAGGAACTTCAGGCCCAATATAAGTTGATGAAACCAGATATGGGTGTTTTTGCAATAATCAATAAAAGTAATGGCAAGCATTATTTGGAATCAACCCATAATTTAAAAGCAAAGATGAACAGCACCGAATTTAAGCTTAAAGCCGGGAGTTATCCTAACAAAGAGCTACACAAAGACTTGCAGGCTCTCGGAGCTGACGGATTTGAAATTAAGATTCTTGAGCAACTCGAGTATGACGAGGATGAACCCAAAACTGATTATACAGATGATCTGGAGTTACTGAAAATGATATGGATTGAAAAGCTTACTAAGGAAAATGTTGAGTTTTATTAAGAGATGAAACATAACCGAAATGATGAGGCTCTTGCCTGTATAGATTTATATAATTTGGATAAATGGGAACTGCAAAGTGAAAGTGGAAATCATAAAGGAATAAGTAACGGAATACAGGTATAGCAAGGGGGGGATTATCATAAGAATATCGGAACATGTTATGCAACTTGGGAACCGTCATTTCAACTATTTTGTTATAGGTCAGGAAGAGGCCGCTATCATAGAAGGCGGGGTGACCGGCGGGGTTATTAGCCTGAACCGCCAGTGGTTGCAATTGCAAAGAAAACCAGCGATTCGTTATCTGATCGCCTCCCATGCCCACTTTGACCATGTTTGTGGCATCCCTGCCCTGCAAGAACTATTCCCTGAAGCCAGTGTCTTGGCCAGTGCAGAAGCCCAAAAGGTGCTTGGTAAACCCAAAATAGTCCACAACTTTTTCGCACAGGATGAGAAAATGTCTGCGGTCCTGGCTGCCGAAGGCATCCTGGAGGAGATCCCGCTGTCACCCCAACCTGATTCAATTGGGGTTGATCAGGTTATAGGGGAAGGAGGAGAGATACAATTGCGAGGGGGATTGAAACTGCGAGTTATCGACGCCCCTGGTCATAGCCCCTGTAGTTTGGCCTTCTATTTACCCCAGGAGCAGGTCATGTTTGTATCCGACTCGGGCGGCTTTCAAATATCAGATGACAGCCTTTTTCCGATATTTTTCCAGGGATATGAACTATATCAAGAAACCCTTAAAAGGTTAAGGGGGTTCCCCACTCGCGTATTGGCAATTCCCCACGAAAAGATATTGATTCAGGGTGAAGTGCAGGCCTTTTATGATCGAGCCATAAAAACTGCCCAGGATGCTTATGCAGCTATTGAGAGGATGCTGAATAGCGGCTTGGATGAGGAAGCCATCAAGCGCGATTTGTTTTCCTATTACTATCGGGGAAATCTAAGGATATATACTGCAGAAAACATTACTACCTGCGTAGATCTATTAGTTCGTCGGGTTAAGGAGTGCCTGAGGTGACAGGGGACGGTTCTCTTGACACCTCCTTGAGATCTTCGAAAGGAGGTGTCAAGAGAACCGTCCCCTGTCACCTTAATAACCCATATCTCTCAAAATAGCGGCGAGAGTACTTAACCTTTCGCCTATCAGTTCATCATCTTTACTAATGCAATCCCGAAATAGCTTTATATCCTCATCAATCATTGGATTATCGGTACATATCTCAACAGTCATGGCATCCCCCTGCAACCCTACTCTATCAATTGTCGTTTTTTCGGGATCATACAGCTTTTCATAACGGTAAGCCTCCATAAAATATTGTCTTGATTTAGCTATGAGCAGGGCCAGATCGAGTACCCTGTGCAGGGGCAGTTCCTCGGATTGTCTCGACCATTTTTCGCCGGTATATCTCCATACCTTGGCGGAAATTTCAACTTTCCCCCTATCATTCCACTGTGCAAGTCCCAATGATAATCCCTTTGCATCAGAATCATAGGCATTCCTGCCATCGACCTGTTCATAATTATCTACCACTATCACTGGTTTATGTTTTAAGGTTACCGGTATTTTCATTACACACACCTCTTATATTTTAATTAGTAATTTAGTAATTTACTAATTAAGTATACAGCAATACCCCTTCTTGTCAAGCCACATAGGGGGACCGGACAGGTGTTACATTCGCTGGTGACAATTGGAAAATTCATAATCATAATGGCAATGACAGCTATAGGATTTATTACAATACCTTTTGGCGGGTATACTTAGCCATAAAAAAGAGCACCTGCCTTGCAGCGGGTGCTCTTTTCACTAGCATCTTATTTATAATGTCGTAGTTGAAGTATATTCGACCTTAATTACATTATCTTTTTGTTTATTTAATTTAGCTTTATTCCCTTTGCCATCTTCTAGTGAGAGTTTTTCGAGTTCGTTTTCTTGAAAAAAATTAACGATAGTTGTTTCTACAAACCCAGCCCAGTTTATTTGTTTGTTTTGTTCTTCCAAAGTCGTCATAATCCCCTTTGCTCAAAATTTTACCTTTGATATTCTAACCGTGATTGAATTATAAAGCAATGTTTTCATGAATCTAATTTGCCGCAAAACAATATTCTACGCGACCCTGCCCCTTGCGCTCTTCCGTGGCAACTTGCTCCTCAAGAAACCATTCAAGGTGCCTGTCCCCATGTCCCTGGTATAGAACAAACCAGCAGTAAATGGTACAATTAAACTCTAGCAATAATGAAAGAAGATAATAATGAAAAGTAGTTTTAAAAACTTGGGCATTGCGCCTCCCATTTTAAAGGCCCTTGAAGATATGGGCTTTGAGGAACCTACAGAGGTACAGAGCAGAGCAATTCCTCATGTTCTGAAGCAAGAAGATCTGATCGTCATGTCTAAAACGGGCAGTGGCAAGACTGCTGTTTATGGAGTTTCCATGCTGCAAATGACTGATCCCGAAGCGGCAGGACCCCAGGGTCTGATTCTCACCCCAACGCGGGAACTGGCAGTCCAAGTAGACAGCGATCTCAAACAGATGGCCAAGCATCTTCGGCACAAGACAATGCCTGTATACGGGCAGCATAATATGAATGTTGAAATTCAGGCCCTTAATAAAGGTGTTGCCATTGTTACCGGAACACCCGGCCGGGTCTTTGATCACATTCAGCATGGGCATTTAAAAACCAAACATATACGCTTTTTGGTACTTGATGAAGCAGACAGGATGCTGGACATGGGCTTTCTCGATCAGGTGGTAAGAATCATTAAAACCCTCCCCAAAAATAGAGTAACGCTCCTTTTTTCAGCCACCATACCTGCTGAAATCCACAATATTTGCAGGGAGTATATGCAAAATCCAGTAACTATTGAGATTGAATCGCAGACCAAGACAGTAGCTACCACCCAACAAGTATACTACCGTGTGAAGGATAGCGAAAAAAGCATACAGTTGAACCGTCTGCTTCTGGTTGAGCAACCGGAAAGTTGTTTGATTTTCTGCAACACCCGCATCACTGTCGATAGAGTGCAAAGATTTTTATCCCGAAAAGGGTATGCTTCTCAGGCCTTGCACGGAGATATCCCCCAGATTAAACGGCTTAAGACCTTACAGCAGTTCAAGCAGGGAGAGTTTCATTTGCTGGTAGCCACAGATGTTGCAGCCCGCGGCATACACATCGACGATTTGTCTTTGGTGATCAACTATGATGTCCCTATCGAAAAAGACAGCTACGTACATAGGATCGGGCGTACTGGCAGAGCCGGGAACGGAGGCCGCGCCATCTCTTTGGTTACAGGCGAAGACATCATGAGCCTCTATGAGATTGAAGAACATATCGGAGCCTTGATTGCGGAAGCGGAATTGCCCTCGGAGGCTGTTTTCAATGAGCGCAAAGCTTCGGTCGAGAAATGGATACAGGCGAATTCACAGAAGAGCAAGCCGCCCCTGACTGCTTCTAAGTCGAACCCAAGAAAAACCACAAAAAAACGCTCTTACCCCAAGCCGCCTCAGCATCATGAGAAGCACACACAACGGCCGATCGAGGTAAATATGGATCATAAGACATCCCTAAGGGTCAATGCGATGCATCCTGCCGAGCAGTCAAAACCACTTTCCGCAATCGCCAAACCCATGCCTCCCCATTGCACGGAAGCCAATATGGTTAATACCCAACCAAGCCCAGAGATTGTGCAGAGTCAAGATTCTACAATTAAAAAACCTTTACTTCAGCGTGTACTACAGCGCATATTAGGCAAATAAGGGTGGTTAGACAAGCCTTGTACTGCGATTACATCTATAGCATTTATATGGTACGCTTCCTCAATTTTATTAATACCCCTAACCCGATATACTCCATCTTGCTTTGATCTCTGTTAATATTAGATTGGGGAAACGTCACGTAAAGGTCGCCATTACGTGAAAGTTTCCCGCTGGTAATTTTGGTCCACCTGTATGGACTATTCTTCTTTCACCTTTTCAATGATTCGTGTGATGTAGTGGCTTCATCCCCCTTCAACTTGTCGATAATCACCAGGGCACCCAACCAACTGGCATCTTAATTCCGAATAGTTCCTGTCTTACTATATTCGTCAGATTGTACCATTTTCTGCCGCCCATGAATATTATGCAGTGTACGGTATCACATTTATAAAAGGGGGGCTTCTCATGAATTGTAAACACAAAAAGCGCAGCAGGGGCGTTGTATATAGTATGACCAATGCTGCAGGCACCAATCAAGTTGTGGCTCTACGTAGAAGCATCAACGGTCGACTCAGTTTCCTAAATTCCTACCCAACTGGCGGCTCAGGTACCGGCCAAGCCACGGTCGATCCGCTGGCGTCGCAAGGATCAGTCATCCTGTCCCGCCGCGGCCGTTATCTTTTTAACGTCAATGCCGGCAGCAATACCATAAGCAGTTTTCGGGTATCCCACCACGGCAAGTTGACTTTGTTGGATGTGGAATCGTCCGGTGGCATCAGACCCAACAGCCTGGCACAGTTTCGCCAACTTCTATTCGCAACCAATGTAGGCGATGCCACCCATACTTCCAATGTCACCGGGTTCAGAATTGAAAATGACGGCAGTCTTACTTTTATTGGCTCAAACCCGCTGAGCACAACCTCGGCCCAACCGTCATGCGTAGTCTTCAGTCCTAACGGCCGTCTGCTGGTGGTTTCGGAATTGTCGACCAATAAGCTGTCCGTTTACCAGGTCAACAGTGACGGTACTCTAAGCGGTCCGACGGTAAACAATTCTAATGGTAATGGACCTTTCGGATCAGTTTTCCTTTCCAGAGGGTTTCTGCTGGTATCAGAGTCAGGGCCAAATGCGCTTTCCTCTTACACTGCCGATCTTAGCGGCACATTGACGGTTGTTAGTGGATCGGTACTAAATGGCCAGCAGGCCACCTGTTGGGTGGCAGTTTCAAAGAGCGAAAGGTTTGCGTATACTGCCAATGCCGGCAATGGTACTATCACCACCTATCGCATAAGAAGGAACGGCAGATTGTTTGTTTTAGATACTGTTTTCAGTACCCTGTTGGGAACCGGGGCCCCAATTGATAGTGGAGTCAGCCGGGACGGGCGTAATTTTTACACTCTTAACGGCAACCAGGGATCTGTCAGTGTTTTTCGTATAAGGAAGGACGGGCGACTGGTTCGTTTACAGGTGTTTGAAAACACCGGCCTGCCTGAACTGGGAGCACAAGGTCTGGCAGTATTGTAATCTTATTACTTGGTTGATTAGAAAATTTAGGCTCGCCCTAGTTAATCGATAAGTTGCCCGGGCGAGCTTTATTAATAAATCAAACATTTAATTCTTTCTTTACTCAGAACACCAGAGATATGTTTCCAAACTCAAGTATTAACTACATTATTTGAACCAGCTAGCTTGGTCTGGAACAATTACTGACAGAAGCTTACTTGAGCTTACCGTGAACCGCTAACCATATACAGGGAGGCTCTTTAGAAGTATAATCTATACGGTGCCGCTCATGGGCTGATATAAACACCCACTCCCCCGGCCCCATATCCAGCATTTTTCCGTCCTCCCAGGATAGCTTGGCATTACCCTGGAGTAATACCACCCATTCATCTCGCTCCTGGTCAAACCAATCATTGGGCGGGGTCACCTGACCTGTAGAAATTATTCGTTCAATCAGAACTCCGTTATCTGGAATTATGGCTTCGAATAGTTCTTCGGCGGGTATCCGGGTTGGTAATTTAAACAGATTCATTGAACATACCTCCTGCTTATTATTCATTCCGGGCACGGTGTCCGTCAGTTTTTGGTCAACATACGCCGTCTATCGCTGGACATTATAGGGTAGCAGCAACAGGATATCACTGATTAGGTCCAAAAATTATTACGCAAAACGAAATAGAAGAAGGTGATCAAGTAAGAATTATTTCCATACTGCAGTCAGAGAAATGGTGGCCAGGAACAAGGATTTCTGGCTGACAACATTCAAGCCCCAACCTACTTTTTTAGGAGAAGCTATACCGGTGTTTGGCGATGGTGGAGCAACTGACGATTTTTAAATCTGTGGCATAGTTCAAAAAACGCTTTCATTGACTCGGTAAGGTATTTATTCTTATGATAAATGATACTAAACTTGCGCTTAAAGTTGAGGCCGTCAACTTTGATTATGCTGAGCTCATTTCTTTTCACTTCAAGCTCAACCAGTCGTTTGGATATAACCGCAACTCCAATTCCCTCCATAGCAGCGCTCTTTATCCCGTCAGAACCATTACACTCCCAAATAGGCCGCCAATTGATATCATTAGCAGCCATAACATTCTCGAATAGTTCCCTTGTACCACTCCCCTGCTCTCTTACAATAAAATCAAGCTTGGCAAGTTCAAGGCGAGAAATGCTCTGCAGCTTATATCGGGGATGACTTTTGCCGCAAATCAAGACCAGTTCATCGTCCATAAATGCAGTTGAAATGATATCGGCACTATGTACCGTGCCTTCAACCACACCGAAGTCAACGATATTTTTGCTAATCAGGCTTTCAATATCCTTAGTATTTTTCACCACTGCTTGGATCTGCAGTGAAGGATACATATTGGCAAATTCGTTGACGAGTTGTGGTAGGAGGTATGCTCCAATGGTAACAGTTGCACCGACTCTTAAGATACCGCTTTTATCCGAATTCTTTATCACCTGATCCATTTCGTCAAACAGGGCAGTAATATGCCTCGCATAGCTTAATACTTGCTTGCCGATTTCAGTTATATATAGGCGCCTGGAAATTCGATCAAAGAGCTTAACCCCATAAAAGTTTTCCAACTCTGATATGGCTTGACTTACAGTTGGCTGAGCAATAAACATGGCTTCAGCTGCAGCGGTCATGGTCCCACAGTCCGCTACAGTTATGAATATCCTTAAATGTCTTAATGTCATCATGGCCTCCGATGCATAGTCTTTTACCAATAATATATATTACATAATAGTATTTTACAAATATATTTCCAAACGATAAGATACAATCTCAAGGAGTTGATGAATACGATGCAACAAATCAGAAAGGCAACACCCGGAATACTATTTTGTTTTTCAATTGCTGTTCCGGCGTGGTTATTAGGAAAAGTTTTTCCCATGATCGGAGGTCCCGTTTTCGGAATCCTTACGGGGATGTTATTGGCAATGTTTTTTCCCCAGCTGCAGACAACAAAGCTCCGGTGCAGATGTGCAAACCTTACCCCAGCCTGCTACATGTTAAATGACGGAGTAAAATATACCTCCAGGAACTTACTCCAGTATTCAATTATTTTGCTGGGCTTTGAAATGAACCTGTTTAATGTAATTAAGGTTGGCAGTCAATCATTGTATATCATGCTGTTTACTTTTTCTACTGCTTTTATGGTGGCGTTTTTGATAGGCAAAGCCTTGGGGCTTAACGGAAAGATGACCACCCTGATCGGTGTTGGCACCTCAATATGTGGTGGCTCGGCCATAGCGGCGACAGCACCTGTTATACAGGCGAAAGACGAAGATATTACTCATGCCATTTCAACAATTTTTCTCTTCAATATTGCCGCTATTTTTATTTTTCCACCACTGGGTCACTTATTGGGCATGAGTGATACAGGCTTCGGGATGTGGGCCGGAACTGCGATAAACGATACCTCATCTGTTGTGGCAGCTGCTACAGCATGGAGTGAAGTTGCAGGCAACAATAATGCGCTTGCCTTTGCAACCATAGTAAAGCTGACCAGGACCTTGATGATTGTACCCATTACCTTAGTGCTGGCTATATATACGACTCGACAGAGCAAAACTACCATAGAAGGTACTACATTTCATTTTGCAAAAGTATTTCCCTGGTTTGTGCTCGGTTTTGTCTTGGCAGCCATAATTAATACATTGGCAGGTATTCCTGGACAGGTGTCACATTCGCTGGTGACAATTGGGAAATTCGTAATCATTATGGCAATGGCAGCTATAGGATTAAATACTCAGCTCAAAAAATTAATCACCAACGGATTTAAACCCATATTATTAGGATTATGCTGCTGGTTTGCAGTAGCATCTGTTTCGTTACTGGTTCAATTAATGGCGAATATATGGTGAAAATCAGACGGGTTTCCATCTATCCTTGAGATCCTTAACTGGTGTGTCGCACTGAAAGTTTTTATACTTTATTTCGCCACATGTAATTTCAACATTAGCCCTTAATAAATTACCATTATAATTACTAGCCCAGATATGGCAGATGGGTTTATTAAGTTTTTCAGCCCGAGCTACGATTTGGGCTGTTAGCGAGCTATTCTGTTCATCATTGCCATCCCAGAGCAATATTAATATGTCACTATTTTCAGCGATAAAATATCCGGCTTTAAGATAGGCTGACTTTCTCGTCGGAGAAGGAGGCATTTCTATTATTTCTATGGCCTTGTGCGACAACCAGTATTTTAATTCTTGCCGTAGTTCAGCCCCGTGGTGGTCCACCCTGTAATCATCAGTGGGGCCAAATTCATTTATATATTCATCCTGAGCAACTGGCAATACCGCAATCAACCGGGTCGCATCTCGTTTTAACAGCTGACGGGCTACCAGACGATCTGCCCCTGCTGCCAGGGGTGAGAAGACGGTAAGATAATACTGTGAGAACTTTTGCTCAATAAAATTGATCACTTCATCGACGGCTTCCTCTAACCGTTCAATCTGATTGGGCGCCAGGTTATTATGGCCAGCGATGCCTATTCTGAGCATATCACGATGCCCCATGCAGGTCAGGGCATTAAACTCTTTTACATTTACATGCATCTCCAGAATATTATCCGGAGGCAGACTTGATAATTCAAATTTTCTTTTATCAGCTAAATTGCTCATTTTGATTAAGTTCTCCATAGAGCGAGCGCCATGCGTATACTTGGTCACCCGCAAAAATGCATCCAGAACTCCAGCCTCGATAACAAATTCACCACTTGTCCAGATCTGCGGTGCGTTGATCTCCAGGTACTGTCTGAGAATAAACGCCCGACGAATCATGTACAGCCTATCTTCAACGGTATTGGGATTGCCGTTTATTCCCCGGATATTTATATAAGCGCGCAGTCGACTTATAAAGTCAGGCTTCTTGGCCGCCCGCTCCTCTGCATTGTCGCCCCTTTGAAATTCTTCCAAAGAATGTCTGGTCGCTCCCGCAAAAACATGAATACCACCTCCCAGAGGCCGAGATACACCGTGGTCAGCAAATTCTCCATCTTGCATAGGCGCCAAAAAATAGCGCAGCCATCCTAATGAATGACCTTCACAGGGAGTATCAAATTCATCCCAAAACACCAGCGGCATGATACCTTTTAGATTAAGATCTCGAATTTCACTAAATGCAGTTTGCAGCTCGTCGGGCGATTCAAATTGAGAAAGGTTAAAAGTTAATTGAGCCTCTGCTCTTATTCCAAGGCCTCTGGCTATCTCCTTGACCACAAAAGACTTCCCCGCCCCAGGCGGGCCAAATACAGCCACACACAGAGGTTTTTCAGGTTTTTTTAGCTGCAGATAATCTTTCATGGCATTATTTACACTGCGAACTCCTTCTATTTCCTGACGGTCCGCACTCGACCAGGCACCGAATATTTCTACCGGTACATCGGGCAAGGATACCAGCGGTCCTTTAATCACGATATTCCGGGCACATTCATTTACAGCACTCTGGGGATCATGCAAAGAATCTCGATATTTCTTGTTTCTTAATAAATTCTCTTCCAGAATGGTCCAATGCTTCCGGCCAACTCCATTTATTAACGCATTATTATCAGATGTAAAGATTCCCAAGTCATTTATTTGATCATACAGGTTATTCGTGGTTTCCTTGGTTGCGGATTTTATTTGGCGGTACGCATTAGCTATCATTTCATTAGGAAATTGGAGGTATCGGGAGTAATCTTTTTTTACTACCTCATAACCCTTTATGTGCAGCGTTCGGGCTAATTTGGTGCCTATTGAGCTGGCTTCAACCCAGTCTATTTTTTCCCGGCTTTCGACCCAGGCCGCGGCGAGAGCTCCCAAAAGACAGGTATGGTACCCCATCATCTGTCCGGGGAAGCGACCGGCGAAATCACCTTCCTGACCGCTGCGATCGAAAATTATAGTGCTGGTCTTATCCTCCACGAGTATGACTCCACTGGCCCCCATAGTTACTATTATCTGTTTATACTTAAGGCCTTTTCCGCTCGAGTCGACAAAAGGACAATTCGCATTGAAAACAGCCGCAACTACTTCCTCCATCATTCTTTCCCACGATAAGGATATACCTATCCTGACCGCACAGGAACGCAGGTCGCTTAAGGTAGTAACAATGCTCGTCCTGTCCGCCAAACCTAATTCTACTATCCTATCAAGCAGAGGGTTCTCCTTGCTTTCATTGTACTGCCCAAGTTTGAGTATAATGTCGCAGGGAGATTCTTTCTGGACATCAGCGGCTAAAACCTCTGGCCATCCTTCCTTACAATCACGAAAACCGAGGCCGCTATCCTGAATTACCAGTAAATCAGGTTTTCCTTTAAGGCGGGCAGAAGGATAATCCCAGCAACCCGGCTCAAATTCATGCCATTTTTCCAAGCGGAATGAATGATAGTCTAAACCCGGATTGGGAAATTCCCTCCATATCGTCCAGGAAGTTGTTATCCGGTTGTCCTTGGGCCGGTTGAGCAGTTCCTCGTCGAGTATCGCTCCTTCAACCGTGGCTGTCTCCTTAGGGATCATTGCATTTAAGAGTTGCAAGACCATGGCTGAACCACCTGGCTTGGAACTCAGTCTAACTTTGGAATCTTCCTCCTGCCTTTTCCAATAATATACCCCACCTCTGACTATGATATCTTCGTTATGTATTCTAAACCAGTCTACGGTTGGGTCACCGCACATCTGTATGAGGGTTTTCATATTATGGCCTCCTTTATATATCCAGTTTAATCAATTACCCGTACCGCTAATAATTAGGCTGGTTAGTAGATTTCCGGGTCTGAATATCAGCAGGAAATATTTTATGCTGAAGAGTAAAATAAGTTACACTGCACACAATAGCGGCTATAGCAGGTGCAGTATCAGATACTGCAGCACCCCCACCAGCGCACCGATAACTGTGCCGTTAATCCGGATCCATTGCAGGTCATTCCCTACTTTATCCTCCAAAGACTCCACCAACCCGGCGTCGTTAAGACTCTGTAGTTTTTCCCGTACCATCAGGCCGATTATCCCGTGATAACGTTCCAGCAGGGCCATTACTTCCCCCTTCATCCATGATTCCATAGCAGCCTTGCGCACCTCATCCTGACGGATGCTATTAATTTGTGCAAGTACCATATCGCTTAAGTATCGTATTAGCGGGATTTCCTTGTTACTGTCATTTAGCAGTTGTTTTTTCAAAGCCGCAAACAACTCCGTGGTTGCAGTGAGACCTGCTTCCGTGCCTATAATTTTCTTCAACGTCTCACTTAACATGGAGGACGCGGTCTCAGGGTCGGCTATTTTAAGATTTTCCATCTCGGCTTTTACTCTAATATGATACTGGTTCTGGGGATCTTGCATCTCAATTAAAAAGCGGTTGATACGGTGGGCTAGAGTATTCGCAGCTTCATCGTAATTAAAAATATCCAGACTCTCGCCCAGACCTTTACCCAATCTGCGCATAAAATTGCCCTGGTTGGAATAATCAGCGGCGGCCCGTGTCAGGGTCCTTTTAATAACCCGCTCAAAATCATCACCCCTGGTGGAAGCAATTGCCCAATTAAGTAACAATCGAATCACATCATCGCCGTATAGATTTTTGATAGAGGTTTCCAGACGCTCCACCAGTGGGGGGGATATCTTTATCTCTCCTAAATTATCAGCCAGCATCATATGTATGAAGCGGGAAACATCATCGGGTTTAAGATCTTGAATAATATTAATGATAATAGAATGAGATACACGTTCCAGTCCATGGCGGCCCTCCTCCGTTTCCAGGGCGGAAGCTATCCCATCGATCAGGTCATATTCGAGGACCTTGCCGCGAATAAAATCCAGACTTAACCAGTCTTTTTCTACGATCGCAACTATACCCTCCACTATTCTCCCCCGGTTGTTAGGAATGATAGCCGTATGCGGAATAAACTTAAGGCCCAGCGGATGGCGAAAAAGAGCTACTACTGCGAACCAATCTGCCAATGCACCTACCAGTGCGGCTTCACTGGCAGCGAAAAGCAGGCCGCCCATAAAACTCTCCCGGAAAAACCAAGCAATTAAGCTGCTCGCTAAAGCAAGTAAAAACATAAGAGTGGCAATCATTTTCATTCGTTTCATTATTTCGGTTACCTCTACTCGCCTAAATAATCATACCTATTTTGCGAACTTACTATTAAATTTAAAACACCCGCAGATGATTATCTGTATTTTAAAAGACAATATTCTGCAAGTATCTATAGTATAGCGATTTAATCGCTTGTTTGCATCATTAAGCAGTCCCTGATAAAGGAATTATGAGTGCCAAAATTGAAGAGCACCTGCAACAATAAGCAGCAGATGCTCTCAGGCTTTCAGAAAATTTTAGTTTTTTACTCTTTATTCCCGCTAACTTCCATTGTCACGGATGCTCTCGCAAATTATGGAGGGCTTTTGAATTTAGCAACCCCGCTTTAATGCACCCTAACGTCCTTGGCCTCGTGACCTCTAAATATTTGGGCAACCTCGTCTGTTTTACCCTCATCGGTTTTTACTACCATGACCGTATTTCCCTCTTTGATTTTCGATTCGTAGAAGTTACTACGGTCCTCAGGAATCCCATAGTCCACCAACGCACCCGCAACACCACCGGTAACCGCTCCACCCAGCGCCGCCGCCAAGGGTCCCAATGCTAATATTGGTCCTATGCCTGGAATCACAAGAGCTCCGGCCCCCATAGCTAGTCCAGCTAACCCCCCTATAGCTCCGCCGGTCATCGTGCCGCTGGTTAATTGGGAGCCGCCTTTTCCACTAATACCGGTTTGATCACGTGTTTCATTTCCCAAAATCGAGATTTCATTGAAACCTTTCTCCTTACATTCCCGCAGTGCCTCTTCTGCTTTACCATTGTCCTTGAAATAACCTATAACCCTTTTTTCCATTGCAAAACCTCCATTACTAATTTCATTTTTAATATTTACAACGGAGGTCAAAATTATGATTAATTAATATTTCCTGCGGCTTAATTTTGCCAAATTATTTAATTGAGGACCTATAGGACTAGCAATTAGCTTATAAATGGTATTATAAGGAGAGAGGAAATTAATGAAGTATCATCCTTAATCTTCATATTATTTTACCTGCTATTTTTAATGGCCAAGGTGTTGATACTCTAGTTCCCGGTAGCTTTCTCGAAGTAAACGAAGGAAGAGTTTTATTAATTCGCCTATTTTTCGCCGGGTTATAGCAAAAATATATAAACAAGTAAGGCACCCTGTAACACGAGGATAATAGGCAACCCCCATTTGAACTTCATATGACGGGTTTTGTGGCGAAAAACATACATGCCGATTAACCCCCCCATTGATCCGCCTGCGGCCGCATATAGAAGCAGAGCTCGTTCCGGAATCCTCCGTGCTCCACGCCGGGCCAGCCTTTTATCCCACCCAAAAGCAACCCCGGTTATTAGATTAATAATAATAAGGTAGTACAGTAAAACCTTAAGAAATATCCCATCCTGAAGCATTTTAGCCATCTCCAACTTTTGATAATTAATCAGCATTCACTACATGTTTAAAAACTCCAGCAATTTATAAATTAGAAATGCAGGCCAAACCAGAGCTTTTAGAAAACCGATTAATCCCGCTCCAACCGTGCTGGCATGTTGTATAAAATATACCAGCGCACCTATAAATCCCAAACCGTATACCCAGTTGGAAACACCTGCTTCTTTCATTGCGTTCCTCCTTTGTTTGTCATGCCTATAGATAGCGTGGTCATCTTTCATGCGGCCTCCTGTTTTCTATTAATAAACTTGACTACAGTGATGGCAACTCCTGTAAGCTACAGTATGCCATGCCATTGAAATTTTTGCACTATAAGAATCGTATGGTAGAATACAAGGTGAAAATTCAAACTTTTGGGTTCATTATTATAATTATGGAAAAGGCAGCTCTGATTACTGTAAAATAATTGTAAGAGATTCTCGCCTTGTTTAAGGAACATTTTTAGGAACCCCATAAATTGATTGGAGGCATTTAATATGAAATGGATAAGAAATGTTGCTATCCTGGTACTTTTATTAGCATTAGGGTTATTATCATCTGGTTGTGGTGACCGAACCAGTCAGCTCAGCGATCCTGGTCAAAATACACCTGCCCCGGTGGAGCCTGCACCTGAAATGATGGATGTGGCAGTTTACTACGTAAAAAGCACGGAAAAGGAATTTTATCTGGTGCGGGAAGTACACCAGGTGGAGAAAACCCCGGAAGCAGCTAAAGCAGCACTTAATGAATTGATTAAAGGCAATCCAGTCACCCCGGACGCGGCTCGTGTACTGCCTGCAGACACCAAGATTCTGGGAATTAAGGTTGAGCAGGGATTGGCCACAGTTGATTTTTCTCCTGAGGTGCTCAAGGCTAATGTTGGCTCCAGCGGTGAAGCTCTCGGCATAGCTAGTATGGTCAATACCTTGACGGAATTCCCGACTATTCAGAAAGTTTCCTTTACAGTGGATGGCCAGGTTGAAAAAGGTATAGATTGGTGGGGACATGTGGGTTTGTATCAACAACCGTTTAAACGGGACTTATCCAACGTATTTGAACCGGCCATCTGGGTAACTGCTCCGATAAAAGATCAGATAATTACCAGTCCGGTCAAGATTAGTGGTAATGCCAGGGTATTTGAAGCTACGGTAAGTTACCGCATAAAAGATGATAATGGCAACATGTTGGCCCAGGGGTTTGCAACTGCCACGGAAGGTGCGCCTGGCCGGGGAGATTTTACCGGGGAGTTGGCCTTTAAGCCTGCCGGCCCGGGAAAAGGCCAAATTGAGGTCTTCGAAGTGAGTATGAAAGATGGCAGTGATAGGAATAAAGTAATTATACCGGTCGAGTGGCAGTAGTTGCTTCTCTAATCAGCTTGTCATCAATTGACAGTCTGCCAGGCTGATTGCAGAAGCGAGAATAAAAGCATAAAATAAGCCCGTAAATCTGGCGTACAAAGCTACGTCGATGAACGGGCTTTTAATATGGTACTGATGAATCTAAAGGCCAGCAACATCTACTCCAATTGCATTAATAACTCTCCGTTTTTAACCTGCTGACCTTCCTGGACGTTTATGTTGGCCACTTTACCGCCCACCGGAGCCGCAATCTGCGTCTCCATCTTCATGGCTTCAATTATAATCAAGCTTTGTCCGGCCTTAACATTATCGCCTGCTTTGACCAGTACTTTAGCAACTGTTCCCGGGATGCTGGCCCCAATATCCTTTTTATTGTCCGGGTCAGCCATTAACGTCGAGCCAATTTCAACATCATAAGTTTTTTGATACTGCTTATCCAGGATGGTAATTTCTCTTTGATTGCCATTAACCTCAAAATATATCTTCCTATAGCCTTCTTTATTCACTTTACCTATGTTGACAAGTTTGATGATAAATGTCCTGCCTTCCCCGATTTCAACTTCGCAGATTTCACCTTGACTAATTCCGTCAAAAAACACGGAACTGTTCATTCTGCTTAAATCACCATATGATTTCCTGAAGTCCAGATAGTCTTCAAAAACTTTGGGATAAAGAGCATAGCTTAAAATATCTTGCATGGTAGCTTGCAGATTAAATTTTCCATTGAGATGATTCTTGATGGACTCAAAATCTACTGGTTGTAATAATTCGCCCGGACGGGTAGTAATAGGCTTTTTGTCCTTCAAAACTACTCTTTGCAACTCCTCCGGGAAACCACCTACCGGCTGCCCCATCATACCCTCAAAATAGGCTATGGTGGAATCAGGAAAGGCCATACCCTTCCCCTTCTCAATAATGTTTTCCGGGGTTAGATCATTCCTGACCATAAATATAGCCAGATCACCGACCAGTTTCGATGAGGGGGTGACTTTAACAATATCCCCCAACATTTCATTAACTGATTTATACATCTCTTTGACTTCTTTAAATTTATGCCCCAGTCCAAAACTTTCTACCTGAGGTTTCAAATTGGAATATTGGCCGCCCGGAATCTCATATTTATAGACCTCAGCCGTTCCTGATTTAAGGTCTGATTCGAATTGGTTGTATATGGGCCTTATGTCACCCCAATAATCCGCAATTTCTTGAACCTCATCCAAATCGATCCCGGTTGCCCGGCTGGTGTTTTCCAGTGCTGCCACCACCGAGTTTAAAGCCGGCTGACTGGTTATGCCGGCCATGCTGTTAATTGCTGTATCTACAATATCCACACCGGCTTCGGCAGCCATAAGCAGCGTAGCAACACCATTACCGCTGGTATCATGGGTATGGAGATGAATGGGAATGGATATCTCATCCTTTAAGGCCTTAATTAATCGTACTGCTGCATAAGGTTTCAAAAGTCCTGCCATGTCCTTTATTCCAAGAATGTGGGCACCCATTTTTTCAATTTCTTTAGCAGTTTGCACATAATAAGCCAGGGAATATTTATCTTTGCGTTCATCCAGGATATCTCCTGTGTAACAGATGCATGCCTCGGCAATTTTATTGCTCTTTAGTGTTTCGTCGATAGCTACTTCCATGCCTTTTAGCCAATTTAAGGAATCAAATATTCTAAATACATCAATCCCGGCCTCGGCGGACTCTTTAATGAATTCGCGGACTACATTGTCGGGATAATTGGTATATCCTACCGCATTAGCACCCCTAAGCAGCATTTGAAACATTATATTAGGTATTCTCTCGCGAAGTTGGGCTAATCTTTCCCAGGGGGATTCGTGCAAGAAACGATAAGCCACATCAAAGGTAGCCCCACCCCACATCTCTAAAGAAAACAGATCCTTGCCAAAATAGGCAGTCGCTTCAGCAACCCGCAGCATGTCAATAGTTCTGATCCTGGTTGCCGTCAATGATTGATGAGCATCGCGCATAGTTGTATCGCTTAGCAGCAGTTTATTTTGGGATTGAATCCAGTTAACAACCCCCTGGGGACCCTTCTTATCTAAAATTTGTTTGGTGCCGTTAAGTTTATAATTGCCATTAATTTTAGGCACTCTCGGTATATCATAATCTCTTTTAACGCCTTTGCTTTCATTAATAACTTTTTCACCAATAAAGTTTAGAATTTTGGCTTCATGGTCCTCTCGAGGAGTTATATCGAAAAGTTCCGGGGTCGCATCAATGAAGCCCGTATCACATTCACCATTTATGAACCTGGGATGAGAAAGAACATTAAGTAAAAAGGCTTCATTAGTCTTAACCCCATTAATAACTGTTTCACGAAGGGCACGTTTGGATTTATTTATAGCATCTTCGAAAGTCCTTGACCATGAGGTAACTTTAACCAGCAGGCTATCATAATAGGGACTTATTACTGAACCAGTATACCCGTTACCGCCGTCCAGGCGTATTCCAAATCCGGCCCCCGTCCGGTAGACATCAATTTTTCCGGTATCAGGCGCAAAACTATTAGTGGGATCTTCAGTTGTAACTCTGCATTGTATCGCATATCCTCTAGTTTTGACGGCACTTTGCCGGGGTATGCCAACTTCCCTGGAATTCAGCTTATACCCCTGAGCAATAAGGATTTGGCTTTGCACAATATCAATGCCAGTTACAATTTCCGTTACGGTATGTTCAACCTGAATGCGCGGGTTCATCTCAATAAAGTAGTGATTGCCCTGTTTATCGAGCAGAAATTCAACAGTACCAGCACTTCTATAATGTACTGACCCGGCAATTTTAAGTGCATCAGCACATATTATCTTTCTCTGTTCATCTGAGAGCGATAGTGCTGGAGTAAATTCAATTACTTTTTGATGTCTTCTTTGAATGGAACAATCCCTTTCAAATAAATGTACAATGTTACCATAATTATCGCCCAGAACTTGAACTTCTATATGCTTCGGGCTTTCCAGGTATTTTTCAATGAAGATATCATCTATGCCAAACGCTTTTTTGGCTTCATTTTTAGCACTATGAAATTCTTGTAAAAGCTCATTTTCGTTTCTTACAATTCTCATGCCCCTACCCCCGCCGCCAGCAGAAGCTTTGAGCATGATCGGATAACCACATTTTTGGGCAAACTTAATAGCTTCTTGGTCTGATTTAATGGCTTTTTCTACCCCTGGAATAGTTGGCACCCCTATGCTCTGGGCAATAAGTTTGGACTTAATCTTATCCCCCAATTTATCCATCATTTCTGGAGTCGGCCCAATAAATTCAATCCCTGACTCAGTACATTTTTTGGCAAACTCTGGATTTTCAGCTAGAAATCCATAACCAGGATGAATCGCATCTACACCTTTTTTAATGGCCAAGCTGATTATTTCCTCGATACTCAGATAAGCTTCTACCGGGCCCTTATTATTACCTATCAAATATGATTCATCCGATTTAGTCCTGAATAAAGCCAGTTTATCCTCGTTGGAGTAAACTGAAACTGTTCTAATACCTAATTCATGACAGGCTCTAATTATGCGAATTGCAATTTCGCCTCGGTTTGCAATTAACACCTTTTTAAAAGACTTCATAATCACCATTCCTCGTTTCCTATCTCATATCTTACTAATTATACCCTATCAAAATCCCTAAATCTCCCCCCAAAACATGTATTCAATTAATGCAACAAGGGGACGGTCATTTGTTACCTGTGATTTTTTAATGTACAACCGAACCGTCCCTTGTTACACTCTCTTCATTCTTGACAGGAACATGTGTTCTGATGTAGCATATGAATACAATCGAGGATGGGTGATGCTGATGCGCAAGATCGTTTATATTTTTCTCGCCACCGAATCAATAGATACTCCCCTTTTAGAGGCCTGCAGCCTACACAGTTCCCTGGTAGAGCCTATAGGAGAACAGGAGTTGCTCCTGGATTTGAGTTCTTTTAACCGCATTGGAGATGTCTTAACCCTTCTGGTCGGTACAGTTTCCAGCCTGGTTAAAGGTAAGGCCGGTATCGGGATAGCTGTTTCTCCCCTGCTGGCCAGGTTGGCGGTTCAGCGCCGAACTTTTACTGTGGAAGCCAGGTCCAGCTGTCGCTCATTCCCCCGGCAGGACATCGATATTATCCAGGTTATTCCTGGCCGGGAATCTCTTTTTATGAGTACCCTGCCACTGGCTGAGTTTACCCCGCTATCCCCTCGTGAATGCAAGCTGCTTAAACGGCTTGGGTATACTCAAGTTGGTGATCTGGTCGATTTGGGTCCGGCCCGATTGAAGCAGCTGTTAAAAAGAGATGCCTCAATGCTGTGGCACAACATCCGGGGACGGGATTATAGCCCTGTGCGAGGACTATATCCGCCTGAGCGTTTAGGGTATTCCCTCTCTTGGGAAGAGGAGTGTAAGGATTATACCCAACTGCGCCTGATCTTAAAGGCAGCCTCCCGGGAATTGGGCCAATTGCTGGAACAACGTCACGCCGGCTGCCATCATGTTGAAATGCACCTTGAAATATCCGAGGGAAAATCCCTGGTAACGGAACGGCAGCTCTCCTCTGCTTGCCATGACAGTTCCCGTCTGATGATGATTCTGGAAGGATTAATGTCGGATATGATTACGATCCCGGTTAGTGGACTGAGAGTTTTTTTGAAGGATTTAAAGCCGGTGGAAATGAGATCCCAAGACCTTTTCACCCTGCGTTTTACTTACCAGGAAGAAGCTAAACAACAAAAACGGGCTGCCAGTATGGAGCAGCTTTTACAGCGTTTTCCCGGCCGCATAGGTCTGGGAATAAATATTGAACGCCGCGAGAAAATCCTCTTGTTCTGGGATCCCTGGCGTTTCTCTCCCGAGGGGTGGCAGAAATGAAACATTATTCATCTTTACAAGTTCAGTGTGGTTCCAATCAGGAACCTTTAAAAATTAGATACCAGAATCAACTCCTACAGGTGGCAGCTTTATTGGAGTCCTGGCAGGATACCGGCTGCTGGTGGGCGGGGGAAAGTGAAAAATCTTTTTATCGACTGGTTTTAGAAGACCAGAGCGTACGGGAAATTTTTTATGATTTGGCTGAAGAGCAGTGGTATCTATATAAAACCTATGATTAGGTATTGGCTATGAGTTTTGTTCATCTGCATTGTCACACTCCTTTTTCATTTTTGGATGGTGCCAGCCGGGTGGAAGATCTGGTACGACGAGCGGCTGAACTGGATATGCCTGCTCTGGCGGTGACAGATCACAATAATCTTTCCGCAGCGGTACAATTCGCACAAGTCGCCCGCCAAGCCGGCATCAAGGCTATTCAGGGAGTAGAGGTCAGCCTGGAGGATGATAGTCATCTTACCCTTCTGGCTCAAAATACCAGGGGATATGCTTCTTTATGCCAATTAGTCACGGGGGCACATCTTAATCATCCCCGTGGACAATCAATGGTTGCAGCCCAGGATCTGGAATATCTTCAGGATGTAATAGTATTATCCGGATGTCGGCGCGGAGCTCTAGCCCGCTCCATTCTGCAGGGTCATTATGATAAAGCCTTACTCCAAGCCCAATATTATAAATCATTATTTGGCCGGGAACAGTTTTATATCGAACTACAAAACCTGCTGCTGCCCGGTGATCGTTATTTAAATCATCGTTTACTGGAATTGGCACAGAAATTAGACCTGGAAGTAGCAGCCAGTAATAATGTCCATTATGCCTCTCATGCGGATTATTTTTTACATGATGTCCTGTGTTGCGTAAGAAAACTGGGTACTGTAAATGACATAGACCCTGACCGTCCCTTGAATGGCGAGAGCTATCTCAAGTCCTGCCAGCAGATGCAGATCCTGTTTGCCCATTGTCCGCGCGCGTTGGAAAACACCCTGCTTATTGCTGAGCGCTGCCAGCCTTTCCTCCCCGAGTCAGTTTTCCACTTTCCCCGTTTCCCCCTCCCCCCTGCAAAGGAGGCTGCCCAGGTCTTGCGTAAGCTGGTTGAGAAAGGCGCCGGGCGGCGTTATAAAATAATTAGCCCCCAGGTAACCACCCGGCTGGAACATGAGTTGCAGGTAATCGAGCAAATGGGGTTTCCTGATTATTTTCTGGTGGTGTGGGATTTGGCCCGCTACTCACGCCAGGAAGGTATCCGCTATGCCGGGCGCGGCTCAGCTGCCGACTCTTTGGTGGCTTACTGCCTGGGGATTACCGAAGTGGATTCTCTGGAGCGGGGGCTCCTGTTCGAACGGTTTATGAATCCTGCCCGAATAGGTATGCCTGATATCGATATTGATTTTGAATCTCGGTATCGGGACCGGGTGATAGATTATGTCTATAAGAAGTACGGTTCTGAGCATGTGGCCCGGGTAGCAACCTATAATACATTTCGAGCCCGCTCGGCCCTGCGGGAACTGGGTAAAGCATTGGGCTTTCCGGAAGCCGAATTAGATCCCTTATGTAAGCGGATGCCATTTTATGCCCGGGCCGATCAAATTCGAACCTTGCTGTCCAGGCTGCCGGAACTTAAGGATAGTCCTTTACATGAACCGCGTTATCATCTGCTCCTGGATTGCTGCGAGCGACTGGCAGGATTTCCCCGCTTTCTGGGCATGCACCTGGGAGGTTTGGTAATTAGCGATATCCCCATAGGTCAGATCACTCCCCTGCAGCAATCAGGCCTGGGTCCTGTAATCAGTCAGTTTGATAAGGATGACATAGAGGGTTTGGGACTGGTCAAACTGGACCTCCTCTCCCTGCGCACCCTGTCAGTCATACAGGATGCTGCCGCGCAAATTCAGCAATCCGGTCAGGCCTTGAATTACGAGGAAATCCCCCTGGATAATGAGGATACTTTCGCCATGATTAACCGGGGTGAGACTATCGGGGTCTTTCAATTAGAAAGCCCGGCCCAGCGTGCTTTGCAGTCCCGCTTTAATGCCTCGGAATTTGAAGACGTGGTGGCCAGTATGGCCCTGATCAGACCCGGCCCCATTAAAGGGAATATGGTTGATCCTTACGTAGCCAGGAGATTAGGGCAGGAAGAGGTCAGTTATATGCATCCCGGGCTGGAACCAATCTTAAAAAAGACCTATGGGGTAGTATTATTTCAAGAACAGGTTGTTGAAATCGGGCGGGTTATAGCCGGCTTTACGCCGGCGGAGGCAGATCAACTGCGTCGGGTCATGACTCATTCGCGCTCCCAGAAGCTCATGAATGAATTAGGGCAGACCTTTATAGAGCGTTCTGTACAAAGAGGAATTGAGCGCACCCTAGCCGAGGAAATATTTAACTGTATGCTGGGCTATGCCAGCTATGGCTTTTGCGAGGCACATGCAGCGGCATTTGCCACCACCAGCTATAAATCCGCTTATCTGGTCAAACATTATCCGACTGAATACTATACGGCCATATTAAACCATCAACCGATGGGATTTTATCCTCCGCGTATAATCAGCAATGAAGCTCGACGGCGCGGCATTAAAGTACTCCCACCGGATATTATAAAGAGCGATGTTGATTTTACGGTGGAAGGAGAAAACGCCATAAGGGTAGGACTAAAGCAAATCAAAGGGCTAAGCAGGGTTAGTATGGAGTCTATCCTGGCAGCCCGCGCACAAAAACTTTATACTTCACCCCTTGACTTCGTTATACGTACCACAGTCCCTCAGGATAGTCTCGAAAATCTAGTACGCTGTGGAGCTTTAGACAGCTTATGTGCCAATCGGCGTTTTCTATTAAGTCAGCTTTATTATTATTTGGATAAAAGACAGGCCTGCAGAACTGGAGAAGCCCTGCTTTTGGAGGAGGAAAAAACACCCACTCGGACAGATTTCAGTGACACCGAGAAACGTTCCTGGGCGTACGACCTCTTGGGCTTATATATCGGCGAACACCCTATGGCGACCTGGCGTCCACTTCTAAAACAGCGAGGAATCAGTTCCAGCCAAGATCTCCGGGATTCAGCTTCCGGCGAGCTTATCATGGTGGCCGGATTACTCCTTCATCCCCATCGTCCCCCTACTCGCAGCGGTCGTATTACGGTCTTTTTTTCATTAGAAGATGAATATGGAATGGTGGATGCAACTATGTTTGAAGATGTATATATGCAATATGGAACCTATATTTTCGGCCCCCAGCCTGGCCCCCTGATAGTAAGTGGTAAAATACAGCGGCGCGGCAAAGGAGTCAGCCTGATTGTGCAACATGTTTTTCCCCTGCCCTTTATCCGTACCTGAACCTAAAAAATGGCCGTATCATCCCCATTATTTATAGTTTTTCCCATTTTTTCATATTTCATTTTAATCAGAATAGCTTGAATAAAATTTTGTTTTTTTCAAACAATATTAATGATTTTTATTATAAATTTTTAAAAAAGGAGATTTGATTTTATGAAAAATCATCCCGATGATCGTCGCGACAATGTAGAACGGATACAAAATAACATCGACAATACCCTGCAAAATATTGAAGCTGCTGAAGAAATGATTGCTACAACTCCTGATAGGAAGACAAAAAAAAATCTGGAGGAAAAAAACTCCCGCAGAAACGAGGCATTGGACTCTATGAGACAAGAAATCCAGGATGAAGCAAGGGATAGAAAAAAGCATAAATAAAAAACCCTTTTATACTTTGTTGAAATGGCATTAACATTATCGCAATAAAAATAATCAGATAGCGCTGCAAATTAATTTTGCCGCGCTTTTAATTTTAAAATGAGAATTTATTATGAATTCTAATTGCTCAACTCTTGTCTTAATTTACTTTCCAGATGTGGGTCAAAGTTTTTTGATATATCATTGGCTATCATAGGAAACCGAACATAAAAAGTTGTACCTCTTTTACTGGTCTCTATGTCAATCTTGGCATTGTGCCTTTCAGCTATACCATAGCAAACTGCAAGTCCTAAGCCAGTCCCCTGCTCCTTAGTGCTAAAAAAGGGAGTACCCAATTTATCAAGAATGTCAGCATGTATACCCAGACCCTGGTCCTGTATTGACAAGACAACCTGGTTCTCTTCCGCAAAAGTACTTATTTTTATGGTACCGCCACCCGCTGGCATAGATTCCATCGCATTATTAACCAGATTAAGCACTAGCTGGCGGATTTCTTTCTCGTCCAGGAGTACGCATGGTAAATGCTCCATTTCTAACTTGATATCTTTATCCAGTATCGCCGCATTGGCTCGCAAAATGGGCAGGATCTTTTTCAGTACAAAGTTCAGTTTTTGGGGGCTTAATTCTACAATCTTGTTCTTGGCTAGAGAGATAAATTCAGTAATTATGAAATTGGCTCTATCCAGTTCTTCTATCATAAGATCAAGGAATTCTTGATCTTCATTATATTTATCTTGAAACATCTGCAAAAAACCACGTACTGCGGTCATGGGGTTCCTTATTTCGTGGCCAATACTGGCTGCCATCTCCCCAACCAAGTTAAGCCTATCCAGCCTGATTAACTCATTCTGGAGGGCCTTCTGCTCGGTGATATCCTGCATTACAATTAGCAGGCAGGGTTCAGCACTAATATTTATCATCTCTATGGAAGCTAGAACTGTGCATGTTTTTCCTGAACGGGTATAAATGTTGAATTCCTCGTTATTGAACTTGCCTCTTTTCAATAATTCAGGAAGTAAAGGTTGGTTATTCTCTGGATCCAGCCATAAATTAAGTTCCACCAGGGTATGCCCAACCGCCTCTTCATATACATACTCTATAATTTCCAGGAATTTTTGGTTGGCCTCTATCAAAGAATAGTTTTTCACACTTACGATAGCCATCATATTAGGGCTGGAGTTGAAAGCAGTATTAAACCTTTCCTCCGACGAAATCAGTTTTTCAGCTTCTTCCCTTTTTTTAACGATTTCCCATATACCCCGGGATAATAACTTCAATTGGTAAATATCGGATTCATCATAATCGCTGGGCTTGTTGGCTACCATTGCCATAGCTACAACTGTGTCATCAGTAAAGACCGGTACTGCTAAAAAGCGTTTAAGTATTGGATGCTTGATAGGGATTCCCTTCTCATTTAGATTATCTGCTGTATAATTATTGATAATAATTGGGCATCGCTGGCGTATTGCTTCTTTCCACATAGCAGCATCCGCTATGTGGAATAATGTCATTTCGTTGTCAATATAGTCTTCACCATTCCGCGCATAGGATTGTAATTCTATAAAACTCATATCAGAATCAAAAATTCCCAGGCATCCCATTTGGCTGCCCGTTAACCTGACACCTTGCCGGCAGGCAAAATCAAATATTTCTTGAAGCGTAGCATTTGCCATCACATTCAACTTATGCAGCACTTCTAATCGTTGAATATTTAAGTGCTGTTGTTCCTCGGCGGCTTTACGTTCCTGTATATCGCGGAAATAAACAGAGATTCCGTTCCGTGATGGATAGACGCTTACCTCAAACCACTTTTGAACAGCGGGCGCAAAACATTCATAATGGTTGGGTATCTTTTCTTGCATGACCTTAGCATATTCTCTCAAACTAATATGATTAGAATCAGTAAAAACCTCGTGATATTTTCGGCCTATGAGTGCTTGCCGCGGGATACCCAGCGTTGTTTCAGCCGCCCGATTCACAAAAGTAAAGCGCCACTCGGAATCAATTGCAAAGAATCCATCGGTGATGCTTTCGAGAATATCCAACTTCTCCTGTTGGGATCGCTGCAAACGCTCTTCCATTCTTTTGCGATCAGATATATCCTTGACTACGCAAAGCAAATGAGGTTCGCCTTTCATATTGATTACCTCAGTTGAAAATAGAGTAGTCACAATCCGTCCCTTCTTAACGCGAAGGTTTGCTTCCAGATTACGAATTATTCCCAGCTCTTGGATTCTCTCCACCATTTGTTCACGTTCAGTCGGATCTGCCCATAGATCCAATTCGCTGTGGGTATGATTTATGACCTCAGTTCGTTCATATCCGCTAATTTCTAAAAAGGTTTCATTAACCTCCACAAAACGGCCTTCTCTTAATGTTGAAATCGTAATTATATCAGGACTATTTCGAAAAGCCTTGTAGAACTTATCCTCTGATAAACGTACAGCTGCTGCGGCTGCCTCCAGTTGCAGTTTCCGTTCCAACCCCATAGCGGCCAGGAGTCGAGCCAGCTGGACATAAAAATCCATGATATACTTTATGTTCTCCTGAGGGATAATGGGCACCTTTTTGAGTGCTTCCATATAGGCTGCTTCATCAAACCCAAACTGCCGGGCCTGCCGGCGAAAGTACTCCTCATCAGGCGGCTCATGTAAAACCTGTCCCAGGAAGATCGTGGCCAGATGATGTCCCTCGATAATTATGGGGGTGCTGTAATCCATGAGGCCATTCAGGCATTGATATCCTATATAGGAGCCATCCTGCAAATGGTTGATAATAAAACGGTCACTTTGTTTACACCTGTCCTCTGTCTGCGGACAAACCCGGTGAAACTGGCCGCATATGCACTGCCAACCATTAGCAGTTAGAATGTTATCATCGGCATCAAGGATAGCATGCATAATACCCGTCGCATTGTACATTGCAGTCATAAACTTTTGAAGATTGTAGATATCTATCAGGCCCGAGAATTTATATTCTTTAGGTTTGATATCCTGTCTCCATCCATAATCATGATGAAGCAACCTTGCACCTATACCCGCTGATTCATCTTCACCATATAATAAAGGGTTAATATTATTCCTGATTATGTTCTGGTCGCTTTTTACCATCTGCAGTTTGGTTAATTGCTGTCTCAATTGGTTCAACTCGTCTATGAGCTGCTCTTTGCTCTTGCTCTCGTCATCCACCTTGTCGACCGCCTTTGTTTTTTCATAGTAACTGGAACATAATTTGTCATTTATGGTTGGTTTTTATTTCTTTAATCATAACCCATTGTTATTGACAGAAGTTGTCGAATATAGCGGGGTTATTACTTTATATTCTGCCTCATTTCACCAAAAAGCCCCTCCACCAGCTAAAAGCCATAGGAGGGACAACTGCCATTAGAGATATTAAATTAATTTACCAACGCGTCAATACCTAATCATTTTGAAATTTGTTAAATATAAAATAAGAATAGATAATGGGAACAAGTATTATTATCATAATTGCTGTAAAAAATACTACCGCTGACCAGACAGTATCAAACACTGACATAGCCAGGCAGACCAGTCCGCCTATAACCCAAATCCTGCTTCCCAGGCGATGAGTACGCTGCCATTTACCAGCCCCGACTACTGCCGCCGCCACCGAATGAGCCACCCCCGCCGGAACTTCCTCCTCCGAAGCCGCCCCCGCCAAAGCCTCCTCCCCCGCCTCTTCCACCACCACGGAAGAGCATTCCCAATATCATTCCCAGGAAGAAACCGTTGAAAAATCTATTATCCAGCCACAGTAAGGTTATTAAACCAATTACGCCCAGGATAGTAACCCAGGCCGGCATTTTCTGAGCTGGGGTTGGGCTTGGATCTGATGCATCGACAGGATCCATGTTAACAGTTACGCCGTATTCTTGGGCAACCTCAGCTACAACTGCTTTATAGCCGTTGGCCAGACCCTGGTCAAAATCACCCTGCCGAAATGCCGGCAGCATATAATCATCCTGTATGCGTCCGGTCTTGCCATCAGGAAGGGCTCCTTCCAGCCCATACCCAACCTCAATCCGAGCTTGGCGTTCATCGGGTACGACTAAAATCAATACGCCATTGTTTAACTGCTTATCACCCAACTGCCATTGACGGCCGATTTGTAAGGCTACTTCTGCAATGGACTGTCCATCCAGTGTTTTAAGGGTCACAACCGCAACTTGAGCTTTGGTTTGACGGGCTAGTTCCTGGCTGGTATTTATTATCATGGATTTGGTTTCACTGCTCATTACTCCGGCCTGATCGAGCACATATAATTCGGGTGGGGGGATAGGAAGAGATGCGGCTGCCTGGTTTGAAGAAGGTTGGAAGAAGGACGCCAGGAAAACCAGCAGAACAAGCCATACCACTAAGCCAGGATGAATTATGCGGGTTCTCTTCTCCTGGCAGCAAATAATCCTATTCATGTTTAATAGCTCCTCTACTGCTAGAAATTAACCTGGGGAACTGTTTGCGCGGCTGGATCCGCCTGGAAGTATTCCCGAGGAGAAAACCCTAACATTCCCGCCCAAATCGAAGTCGGCAGGGTCTTGATTTTAGCATTATATATCTGCACTGAATCATTGTAGTCTTTACGAGCAACCGCGATACGATTTTCCGTTCCCGCCAATTCGTCCTGCAACTGCCGGAAATTGGCATCAGCTTTCAGGTCGGGATAGTTTTCAACTATCACCAATAAACGGGACAGGGTCGCGGATAGTTCTTCATTGGCGGCGGCCTTGTCAGCCACTCCCTGGGCTCCTACCATTCGGCTGCGGGCATCAGCCAGATTGTTTAAAATGGCTTGCTCGTGAGCAGCATAGCCTTTAACAGTAGCTGCCAGATTGGGGATGAGATCAGCCCGGCGCTGCAAGGTAACATCTATCTGACTCCATTTGCCATTTACTGATTCATTTAGTTTCACCAAATTGTTGTAACTGCCTATAGCCGAAATACCTAATAAGACTACCACGGCCAAGACGATAATCCATGCTTTTTTCACTGTATTAACTCTCCTTTCGATTATATAGTTATAACATTGATATTAATAGGTTTCAGTAACATAGATAATAGACAGGCTGCCGGGTCCGACATGGAGCCCAATTACAGGACCTATGGGAAGTACAGCTACTCCTAATCCATAACGGGTTTTAATAAGCTGAGCCAGTTCTGCAGCTTTATCATAACAGCTAATATGCTGTACTATAACATTTCGGAGCCCATAAGCCTTAATATCATTATCCAATAGGTTTAACATGCGTTCAATAGAAGCGCGAGTTCCTCGCACCCGCTCAAACACCGCTGTCTGCCCGTCTTTGACAAACAAAATTGGTCTTATTTGCAGAATTGAACCCAAAAGAGCCGCAGCCCCGCCTATACGCCCTCCTTTTTTCAAGTAGTTTAAACCTGCGGGTACGAAATAGAATTTTAACCGTTTCATTGTTTCCCGGGCTGCTTCTACCACCTCCGCCAGGAATTTACCCTCTTGAGCTAACCGGGCGGCTGCAAGTACTATCAACCCCATAGCCATGGAGTTCGTTCTTGAATCCAGAATCTCTATCTGCGCCTCCGGCCTTTCCTGTAGAATTGTTTCTCTGGCAACCATAGAGGAATGATAAGTACCGCTCATGTCGGAGGACAAAAATATCGCCATGACTTCATGCCCCTGTGAAACAATATTAGTGAATACCTCCAGAATCTCGCCCTGGGCCGGCTGTGATGAAGTTGGTATCATACCTTCCTTATCAATCTTGTTATAAAAATATTCATAGTCTACCTCGGTTTCCTTAAACGATTCATCGGGAAAATGAACACTAAGGGGGATGATGGTAATATCGAATTCCTTCCGAACTGCAGGATCAATATATGATGTACTGTCAGTAACGATTTTTATGCTCATAAAACAGCCTCCAGATTCATTATCTTAAGACAATTCGAGCTAAATATTCATTTTTCCTGCTTGAAGTACTTTTTACAAAAATATCTTTGGGCCGTCTCCAGTTATGGTAAAATAGTAAAATCATTTGATAAGGATTATACTGCTTGGGACCAGGCTTACTTGCAAGCCAGTAAGGCAACTGAGTCAAAATATTCTAACGGTTTTGTGAAAGGGGTTCTAATATGGATAAACAACCTACATCCCGCACCTGTTTTCTTTGCGGGCGCGAGAATGATATTGGTTTAAAAATGACCTGGTACAATGACTATGAAGCACAGCAGGTATGGGCTGAGGTTGTTGTTCCTGAACGATTCAATGGTTATCCGGGGATTGTCCATGGTGGAATTGTGGCCACTTTGCTGGACGAAACTTCTGGGCGGGCTCTAATGTTAAATGGCAAGTATGATGAGATGTTTATCACCACCAAATTAGAAGTGAAATATCACCAGCCAACACCCACCGGACAAGTATTACGAGTGTTTGGCTCGATAATCAAGCGAAATCGCCGCTTTGCCCGTGTAACCGGAGAGATTCGTCTGGCTGATGGTACAGTTACGGCTAAGTGTGAAGCTGCTGTGGCTCGCCCGCCCCGAAAATTTTTCGCACTATCCGGATGGGAAAAGGAACAGATCCATTGGCGAGTGGATTAATAGCGAAACGCCCCAATTTATGGCGATATTTTCCACATATTAATTTACCGTCTTCACTTGATTTTTAGCTATATGGCTTATATAATAATACTTAGGTGGCGGAGAGCTTAGGATTTTCTAGTATCTTTGGTCAAAGAGACACTTGGTTGCCTTCCCACTAATTAAAAGGTTCTTTTTAAGTAAATCGGGTTCACTTCAATGGGTGGTTCGTATCGAGTCATTTCGAGTTTGAAAGAAGTTATTGGTTCTTGGAAACAGAGGGGTCAATGTCTTTCTCCGCCACCTTTATTAAACTAGTCTTTTAAATATCCTCATAAGTGTTGGGCTTATTGAGGATATTTTTTTGTCGTTATATTTGGGATTGATGAGACACCTCATAAGATATTTATTGTTATAATATCTTATGAGGTGATAAGGGTGAATAACAATATTGATAGGCTCGTCAACTTATTAAAACACTCGAAGAATACAGTAGTAGTGACCGGGGCCGGTATAAGCACCGAAGCCGGTATACCCGATTTTCGTGGTGAAAACGGTATATATCGCCAATTAGGAGAGAACCGGGTAATGAATATTATTAATATTGACTGTTTCCGAAGATATCCCGAACAATTCTATGAATTCTATAGAAAACATTTCATGTTTGCGCCGGTGCTACCGAGCCAAGCCCATTTAATACTGGCTGATATGGAGAAAAAAGGTTTGATAAAATCGATCGTTACCCAGAATATCGACAATCTGCACCAAAAGGCAGGGAGCAAACGGGTAATCGCCATTCATGGCAATGCTGACCGCTTTCAATGTACCGGTGCAGGCTGTCGGGCAATTTTTGATGGATCTTATGCTAATGATTGCCCGCAGTTGATACCCACCTGCTCTAAATGCGGCAGTACCTTAAAGCCCGATGTGGTGTTATTTGGGGAGCAAATCCATAACTATATGGAGGCCCAGGAAAGCATTCTAAGTGCCCAGTTACTGATAGTAATAGGCTCTTCCCTGACTGTCTATCCTCTGGCCGGTTTTGTCAAAGAGTTCAGTACCTTTACCCAGGATTTAGTCATTATCAATAAGGGCTATACTGCCATGGATCATGCCGCCACCATCAAAATGGCTGCCAACAATACCGGGGAACTGCTGGCAGCGATCAATCAGCGTCTTTGATTAGGGAGGTTATCCTCGGCCTTTTTTCAGCAGTTTTAAGAAGTGATTCAAGATACGAGCGGTCATGCCCCAGATAACGTACTCCTGCCAAATGTAAAAATGCTGAGGATAAATGGCCTCGCGGAAAGGGTAATCTTTGCCATGGGGGATGAGCTCATAAGGATAGTCCTCCGGACAATCCAATTTTAAAGACATTTTTTTAAATATAGGTTTATTTTTTAACAGGAAGCTTAACGGAACGTAAAAGACTTCTTCAACCTCATCCGGATTAGGCTGAATTTTATGGCAGTTCTTAATATAGCCTGCGTAAGAATAAATTATGGTGGAAAAAGGCGTAACCAATATATCGAGTGAGCCTATCAAGTCTATATCCTCCGGTAATAGGCCCAATTCTTCACAGGTTTCTCGTATGGCTGCCACAGCTTTGCCCGGGTCGTCTTTTTCAATGCCGCCTCCAGGAAAACATATTTCTCCCGGTTGGTGTTTTAAATTCGCGGACCTTTTTTCAAATAAAATACAGGTCTCTCCCCCATACTCTACCAGCGGCAGCAAAACAGCTGATTTAGCAGCCCTTTCATGTTCCATAATACTCGGAATACGCCCTCGCAAAGCTTCTACATCATAATCCAAAACAGGGTTCATCCTCCTAGCCACAATGTATATTTAATATATATCGTGCCATCGATTATCGTATTTTATTAACATTTACGTACTTTAACATTACTAATCATCATGAACGCGAATAATATGACTGTCATGAGGATTAGATAACTTGGAATAGACAACGCCAGCAGGGAGACAAATGCTAGGACAGCTCCAGCCAATGTAATTGGTATGCCTACGAAGTATTCTTTTATATTCAAGACATTAAAACGAGCCAACCTAAAAGCACCACACATGATGTATAATAACGTTGCCACCAGGCCTATCATAAAAGGCAATTCAAACAATATCTGGGCATAGAGCAGGATAGCAGGCGCCACCCCAAATGATACCAGATCACACAGAGAATCCAGCTGTTTGCCAATATCAGAAATAATTCCAAATTTTCTAGCTATACGACCATCCATGCCGTCCATCACTACCGCCAACAAGATGAATATTGCTGCTGTCTGGTAGTTTTCATGTAAAGTATTAATTAACGATAATGAGCCAAAAACGATATTAAAAAGGGTTACGGTATTGGCGCTGCATTTACCTATAAAATCTAGCAATTAGTGTCTCTCCTCCCTTCACCTTCTGTCCAGGTTCAACCAGTATGTTAATATCTTCCGGCAAATAGATTTCGGTGCAGGAACCAAAGCGAATAAGTCCAAACCTTTGTCCGGTTTCTAGTATGTCCCCCGGCTGTACCCAGCATACTAAACGCCGCGCTATGAGTCCAGTAATCTGCACCACCATGATTCTACCCCATTCAGTGGATAGGCCGAGATAGTTGCGAACATTCTTATGACTGGCCTCATCTTTATAGGCCGGCAAGAAAATTCCGGAGACTTTTTGCACCCACTCTACCTGACCTGCTATGGGGGTACGGTTAATATGCACGCTAAATAGGCTCAAAAATATCCTTACCCGAATGGTGTTAGCATGGATGTATCTGTCTTCGGACATATTTGTGATATCCATAATGCGACCGTCCGCAGGCGAAACTACATTCGTTTTCTGTGCCGGTGTTTTTCGTTTAGGGTTGCGAAAAAAGAAAACACAAAATAGGGTCGGGACCAAGCCAATTAAAGCCCCTAAATAATCCCAAGCAAAATACAATAATATGGTTATAAGTGCGAAAAATCCTATAAATACCCATCCCTCACGTGCCACCGATTCTCTGTGGTTCATGTTTTTAACTCCTATCACAATCATACTTCATAAATTAAATCGTCTGTGCCCTATTTCATTATTAATGCATATCTAAATTATTGTAGCTTAAAAAACTCTACTATGTAACAGAACTAATGTTCTGGGCAGGCGTTTTTGTTTATTGCAATGATATTTAAGCTACATTCTAGGACTTCATTTTATGAATCAATTCAAAAGCTTACTCCAGCTCGATAATCTTATCCGCTATCTTGGTGATAGGATTATAAACAAACATTAACATCAAGTCATTATCTACTTTCTTAAAGGTCCTGGGATCAACTTTGAAATATTCTATATGAACAAGCTTCTTAATCTCACCGGCAGTTTTGCCTTCGAAGGCAGTTAAATGCTGGCTTAAAAATAATTTGTCCTTAGTGTATGAATAGATGAGGTCGTTAATATTGGGGGGATTGTGACTGTATACCCCTTTCGGCAGCCCATATCTATGATTGCGGCAAAGGTAATCATATTTTAACAGTTCGTTAACTATTTCCCGATGACTGGAGTGCTTTTCATCAATAAACATTTGCAGGTAAGAATATAAAATCTCCTTTTTATGACCAATTCCTACCCATCGTTGTGCTAGCCAATAACGAGAAAAGTCCTCGTAAAAACTCATAGCGTTGCCAGCGTAAATCACCTGTCCAACATAATCTACAGCAGTCATCATATCAGAGGAGTTATAATACTTGGCTAGAATTTCCTCAATACAGGTTAGGGTCATGATTTCTTCGTAATTAATAGCATGGTTTGATAGAATCTGGTAGGGTGAATGTGATTGGTAAACGTAACCATATCGATCACATTCCTTTTGTAGTGGCGTCCCTTTCAATATTTTCAGGAAACCCAATTGCAGCATGTCTGGCTTCAAATTATATACCATGTCAAAGGAGCGTTTGAAGGTTTCGTAGTTTTCCCCGGGTAACCCTGCAATAAGATCCAGGTGTAAGTGTATATTATGATAGGACCGTAGTCTGTTTATATTGTGACTCAATCTATCCCAATTAAAATTTCTCCTTACAGCATCCAGTGCAGGTTTAAATGTGGACTGCACTCCGATCTCAAAATTAAATAAATTGGGTGGAACATTGGCAAGGTAATCCAGCATAGAATCTGAAAAAAGACTCGCATCGATCTCCAGGTGGATTTTCGTCTTAGTCTGATGTGAAATTATGAAGTTCATAATCTCTCGAGCCCGTTTCTCATCACAATTGAACGTACGATCAACAAATTTTATTTCCCTGACCTGATAGTCCAGCATCATATCCAGATCACTTTTGACTCTTTCCAAAGATAGATTTCGCATCCCGGGGGAATTGGAAGATAGGCAGTAAGTGCACCGGAAAGGGCAGCCTCGGGAGCTTTCATAATAAACTACCCTGTCGCTTAACTGATTCATTTCATCCCTATATGCAAACGGGATATCATCCAGACAAGGGATTAATTCCCGATCAGGATTGCTGAAGATTTGACCCTGGTCACGATAACTGATTCCTTTAATCGATTCCCGCGGCAACTCTCCATTGATGCCTCCTAACAGCTCTTTTAGAGTAGCTTCTCCTTCCCCCCTTATTACATAATCTATAAAGGGATTGTCATACAGTAATTGTTTGGCATCATAGGATACCTCCGGTCCACCTAATACTATGATGGTCCGGGGAGCAACTTTTTTATAATCAGCGCACAGCTCCAAAATAGGCTTGATATTCCATATGTAACAAGAAAAGCCCAATACATCTGGTCGAGTAAGATAAATGTCGGCCATGATGTCCATGGTCTTTTGATTGATGGTAAATTCTTTGATTCTGATATCAAATTTGGTATGGGCAAGATTATATGCCTGCAGAGATCGCAAGGCCAATGAACTGTGAATATATTTGGCGTTCAATGCGCACAAGAGAACCTTTTCCGTCTCCACTTTGACCAGCATTATTACTCTTCTCCTACCACTCTGATTTCAGTCTGTAATGTTACCCCGAACTTTTCCCGGGCTGCTTTGGTTATTATCCCTATAAGGTTCAAAACATCAGCAGCACTGGCATTACCAGTATTTATTATAAACCCGGCATGTTTCACAGATACTTGCGCCCCGCCTACAGCATAACCCTTTAGTCCTAATTTTTCCACCATTGGCCCTACAAAATAACCAGATGGTCTTTTAAAAATACTCCCGGCGCTGGGATACTCAAGTGGCTGTTTCTCCCGCCTGCTCGAGGCGTAATGGCGCATCTTGCTTTCAATTTCGTGCTGTTCACTTTTCTTTAATCGCATCCTGGCTGCTACTACAATATAACCGTTGTGTTGGAAGACACTTTTACGATAATCATAGCCGATATCTGTATAGCTGAACACCTGGCTTTCTCCCTCCGGGCTGATAGCCTCAACTGCAAATACTACATCTTGCATTTGTGCATCGTAGGCACCAGCGTTCATAACCACTGCCCCGCCCAAACTTCCTGGGATTCCTTCCGCAAACTCGAGTCCCGCAAGACGGTGCGCAGCAGCCGTATAGGCCAGTTCTGAAAGCCGAACACCCGCCTGAGCATAAATCTCCTCTCCAGATATCTGAATTTCGTTGAGATTATTGCCAATTTTGAGGCCGACACCCCGAATACCTTTATCCCCAACCAATATATTACTGCCCAACCCGAAGACAAACAGCGGCACATTATTGATCCGACAATACTTCAGCGTTGTTTTAAGCTCAGCAATAGATTTTGGTGAGACTAAAATATCGACTGGTCCCCCTATTTTAAAGGTAGTATGGTTTTGCATCGGCTCATTGATCAGGACGCTCTCATCAGAAAGTAATTGGCATAGTTCACTATACATATCGATCTCCTTAATCTCTTATTAGTAACGCAACTTTCGCGCTCGACTTAAGGCAAGAAGCGTCATGATTGCCCTGGCCATAGCCAATGTGTCGGCTGCAAATGTTAAGTTAATAATCCTTATGGCTGATAATGTCTAATTATTCTTTTCCCAGCAGTTTTACCGCTATTTTAGTTGCTTCCGGCATAATTATTATACTTGCATCCATTCCATGTTTGAATCGAGCTATTTCCAGCGCAGCAGATAGGCTGGCCACTGGAGTCATGAACAGATTTCTAACATCGGCCGGAGGTAGTTCACTAATCAGCAATATATCAGCCTGGTCAAGAATACGGCAAATAGCATAAGCCTTATGCCCCCCTAATTCGAACTTTCTATTAAATCTATCAATTATATCCTGGGGACAGGTTGAACTTTCTACCCACTCCTGAAAGGTTTCCTCTCCTAAACCTTCCCTGCATTCTGCCACCAGAATGATCGTGCCCCCTGGTTTTACTGCCAGGACGGCTGAGTCAAGGGCCTTCTGAGACTGGTACATGTTAATATCCTTAGGATACCCACCACAACCGGCAATTACAATATCAGCCTGTTGCTTTATCTGAACCGTATTAATACTCTCACAGTATTTTACAGCCTCCAACCACGCTTCTATTACATCTCCTGCTGCACAGAATGCTATATCATTTTGAGAGTGAGTGACCACATTGAGGATGAAGTCAACCTGAGCCATACGCGAGGCTTCCAACATCAGATCATTGACAGGATTATCTTGATAATTGCCTAATCTGGCCCGTTTATCACTCATCATTTTATGGTTAGCTTCTATGACTTTTCTAGCTGCTATTCCTGGTAGAATTGACTTTCTTCCTCCCGAATAACCGGCGAAATAGTGCAGTCCCACAACCCCAGTCGTTACCAATAAATCTGCCTGAGCCGCGGTTTTGTTTATAATTAAGTCCATGCCGTTAGACAGTGTGCCGATAAACTGCAAATTGTCATCACAATTATGGCTTACTATTTTATATCTTTGGCAAATTTCTGCACCGAAAACCCTATAATTATCAGCCTCAGTATGATGTCGGTGGATTCCTGTAGCTATAATCAGGACTATGTTATCTCGCCTGATTCCGGCCAGCTCTATTTGCTCCAATAAAGGTGGAAGCATTAATCGGTGAGGGGTAGGTCGGGTTAGGTCATTAACTACGACCACTGCCGTGCGGGCAGATTTTTCTTTTATTATTTCCCCAAGAGCAGCACAACCGAGGGGATTTTGTAGAGCACTTTCTATAATCTCCTGTCCAGATGATGACGCAACAGCCCGCTGAAGTTTAATAAAGCCTGCTACTTGGCTTTCTGTCACTTCCAGGGGAAGGTATCTGTCTCCATAGGCAAGTTCTATTTTCATTTTCTGATCACCTACTATTTAATTCTTAATGTTAGTTATAAATATTAGTTTATTTCTCATCAACTAGAAAAGCAACCTATCTTACTATGTTCATAATTTTATGCTAACATTATTATAAGAGCTAAGTTTGCTGTGTATGATAATTATGTATCAGAGAGTGAGGCTTATGGATATCAGCGAATTGATTGCAATTAATCCTATATTAATTAGATCAAAACAGACCGCTATTGAAGTTGCCCGTATATTTATCGAACAAAATATCGATGGTGCTCAGGTGATTAACGATGAAGGTAAACCTCTTGGTTTTGTTACCCGTACACACTTATTATATCTTATTGCTCATCAACTACCATTAACCATCCTAGTTGAAGAATTATTAACCAACGATTCTAAAAAGTTACAGATAATTTACAAAACACAGGATATGCTCAAACCCACCAATCAATTAACGCCTGCTGAAGAAAAGGCAACTGCCTTAAAAGCAATAACCCCGAAACAATTTATTGTCCACTCCAATCGCATGAAGGAACTGACCAAAATGGCTATCAGGGTTGCCAAAGTCGATTCAACAGTTTTGATTCAAGGTGAATCTGGAGTAGGCAAAGAACTGATTGCAGATGTAATCCATGCCAACGGGATTCGCCATAAAGGTCCACTTATCAAAATTAACTGTGGTGCTATTCCAGAGAATCTCTTAGAATCCGAATTCTTTGGTTATGAACCCGGTGCCTTTTCTGGAGCAAGTAGAAGAGGTAAGATAGGTCTTTTCGAACTGGCCGAGGGTGGCATTTTATTCTTGGACGAAATCGGTGATATGCCCCTGAGTCTACAGGTTAAGCTTCTACGAGTACTGCAGGATAAAGAAATAACCAGGGTTGGGGGAGTAAGACCTATAAAAGTTGACATCAGAATTCTTACCGGCACCAACCGCAATCTAAATGAAATGATAATGAATCGGCAATTTCGTCAGGATCTATTTTACCGTTTAAATGTGGTCCCCATTCATGTTCCCCCTTTGCGCGAACGCCGTGAAGATATTCCCGTATTGACCAATTATTTTATGGACTACTTCAACAAAAAATACCTCACCAGCGCCACCAGTAAACAAGTGACTCCTGAGGTTGTAGAATGTTTTATGAAACACGATTGGCCTGGCAACGTCAGGGAGTTGGAAAATCTAATTGAGCGTTTGATTGTAACTACAGCTCAAAACATTATTACAATCGATGATTTACCTCATTGGTTGGACAAGACATACGCTAATCAATCGGGGGAAACTAAAAACATTTCCCTGCGGTACGCTGTAGAGGAAACAGAACGTAAACTGCTCCAGTATGCATTTTCCCGTTATAACTCCACTTATGAGGTAGCCCGGGTATTGGAAATAAATCAGTCCACAGTGGTAAGAAAGGCAGCCAAGTATGGTATTACCCGGAATGTAGCCGCTCAGAAGAGGTAGAGTAAAAGGCGCCCCCATCAATTCATGATGAAAGTTGAACAAGCAACGATATGTTTTTTATAGATAAATACAAAAGCGGAGCCCAAATGAGCTCCGCTTTTGTATGTATCCAGGTTATAATTGGAAACCAAATCAATGTGATCCCGCCAATACAAACAGCCGGGTTTTTAACCCGGCTGTTTGTATTGGCTTTACTTAATGGCCTCGTGACCCTGGGACAAAATCCATATTGATTACATGAATGCCTCTTCAGGAATATCAATCGCGCTCTTGTCTCCAGCCTTCATGGCCTTCTCATACCCGAAGATATCGGCAACATGATTCATGATATAGAATTTGGCGCTGGCAATTTTGCCCTTGTAGAAATTGGCATCGAAGTGGTCGTCACCCAGTTCCGCAAGCTTCTGGGCAGACAGGATAGCTTGGGAGAGCAACAGCTTGCCGCAGTAGACTCTCGCGCCTGCATGCATGGTCCGGGTAGCAAAGAGCTGTTTCATTTGCTTATCTCCGGCCGTCCAGGCAGCATTCATATCGACAATATCTTTGAAAGCAACCATGGCATCTGCCATCATAGCAAATTCAGCCGCGAATTCGTCAGTCTTCTTACTTGCAACGAAGTCGTCGATTTCTGCAACCCACTTCTTGAACGGTGCACCGTCTTTCATAGTGAACTTGCGGCCCGTATAGTCTTGTGACTGAATGAAGTTGGTACCTTCCCAAATGCCGTGGATCACACAGTCCCGGTATAGGGAAGCCGGGGCATACTCTTCCATGAAGCCGTAGCCGCCGTGGCACTGGATCGCTTCCCCGGTGAGAATCCTGGCCATGTCGGATGAATAGGCCTTACATAGCGGGTTGTTGATGGCGAACATGTCATCATAATATGCTCTCTCTTCCGGTGTGGCAGCATCTACGGCCAGGTCACGGTAGAGATAAGATTGGTAAATCAACGCCCGGATGGCTTCCATACCGGATTTCTGGTACATCAGCATGCGGCGGACGTCTTCGTGTTCAATGATCCTGACGCTGGGACCCTTGGGATCGGTGGATTTTTTGCTCTGTACGCGGACCTTGGTATAATCCAGAGCTGCGTAGTAGGCAGAAGTTATGCAACCCAGAGTGAATAGACCGGTGTTCAAACGCTCTTCGTTCATATAGGAGAACATCTGCTTCATCCCTATGCCTCTGCCATCTACCGGGTCTTTTTCGCCAACCATCCAACCGAAACAGTTGTTGTTTTCACCCATGGACAGGGTAAGAGTGGATGAACCATGGATACCCATTTTATGCTCGATATTAACCGAAGTTACGTCATTCCATGCACCCATGGAGCCATCATCATTGACCCAGAACTTGGGCACGATGAACAGCGATATGCCGGCAGTACCTTCTTTGGCGTCCGGGGTCTTGGCCAACATCAGGTGGACAATGTTTTCCGCCAGGTCATGGTCGCCGGAGGTGATAAAGCATTTCTGGCCTTTGAGCTTCCACAGGCCGGGGGTATCGGTGGGGAATGCCTTGCTGGCACATGCGCCAACCTCGGATCCTGCACCCGGTTCGGTCAGACCCATGGTGCCGCCCCATTCACCGGTGTACATCTTGGGCAGGAACATGTCCTGTTGTTTTTGGGTGCCGTATTCCTGGAGCACAGTGGTAGCACCCTGGGTCAGACACCAAAACATCACTATAGATGCGGATGCAGCGGACTGCATCTCCAAAATCGGAGCGTACCAGGCCAGAGGTATCTTGCCATCACCGCGGAAACCAAATTGGGGGCCCAACTCGGCTTCACAAACGGTTTTATAAACATCCTTGTAAACAGCGGGGGTTTCAACCGCATGTTCATCACCACCCACAAACGTGCACCCGATTTCATCGGCATCTTTATTGGCCGGGCAGATCACGTCGCGGCAGACTTTGAAGTTAACATCGAGGAAGTTATCAATGTCGTCGATTCCGTAGTATTCTTTGTAAGCATCCAAGGACAGGAGTTTGTCCATGTCCAGCCACTCTTTTATGACAAACTTAATGTCACGCATATTTAATAGATAATTATTGTGTGGCAAACCTATTCCCCCTCATATTTATACATTTATTTTCCTCACTCTAATTTAAGCCAGGTTTTCTACGATCAAGGAAGTACCCATACCACCCCCGATACACAGCGTTGCCAGACCATACTTGGAACCGCGTTTCTTCATTTCAAACAGCAGGGTTACCAAGATTCTAGCTCCAGATGCGCCTACGGGATGGCCTATAGCTATGGCTCCACCGTTTACATTTACTTTATCCATTTTGTCAGCCCAGCCCATGTCCTTAGCTACTGCTAGAGACTGCGCAGCAAAAGCTTCATTGGCTTCTATTAAATCTAAATCATCTACCGTCAAACCAGCTTTAGCCAAAGCTTTCTGGCTGGCTGGCACCGGTCCAAGGCCCATGACCTTAGGATCTACTCCTCCGGATGCATAGCTGACTATTCTGGCCATAGGCTTGAGGCCTAGTTCATCGGCTTTTTCTTTGGACATTACTAATATAGCAGCGGCACTATCATTAATACCGGATGCATTAGCTGCAGTTACACTGCCGTCCTTTTTGAATGCTGGTTTTAATGCGGCCATTTTTTCAGGTGTGGTGGCACGGGGATGTTCATCGGTATCAAATACTACATCGCCTTTTTTGCCCTTAATGACTATTGGAACTATTTCATCTTTGAAACGTCCAGAGGCAATAGCTTGGGCTGCTAATACCTGGCTCCGATACCCAAATTCATCCTGTGCTTCCCTGGTTTGTCCATACTGTTCATTAATGTTCTCTGCGGTTATACCCATATGGTAGTTGTTGAATGCTTCCCATAGACCATCTCTGATCATGCAGTCAACCAGGACGCCATTGTTCATTCTATATCCATAACGAGCTTTTTCTAATGCAAAGGGAGCATTGCTCATGTTTTCCATGCCACCGGCCAGAACGATATCTGCGTCTCCTGCTTTAATGACTTGGGCTGCCAGGCTGACAGCTCTTAAACCAGAACCACAAACTTTATTAATAGTAAAAGCGGTAGTCTCTACCGGCATTCCAGCCTTAATCATGGACTGGCGGGCCACGTTTTGTCCTTGAGCTGCCTGGATTACGCAGCCAAAAATAACTTCGTCAACTTGTTCAGGCTTAATTCCAGCTCTTGCAATAGCACCTTCCATGGCTACTTTGCCGATATCTACAACGGGCATATCTTTCAGGGTTCCGTTAAACGTTCCAACTGGTGTACGACATGCGCTTACGATTACTACTTCTCTCACTTAAATATCCACCTCTTCTTTCTTATATATATACTCCACAATATTGGAGCAAATTTTAGGACGCAATTATTATTTCCCTAAAAATTCTGGTTTTCTCTTTTCTACAAAAGCAGACATGCCTTCTTTTTGATCGGATGTAGCAAAACAAAGGCCAAACACATCAGCTTCTATCGTCATACCGCGATCGATGTCCGTCTGCATTCCTTCGTTAGCAGCCGCTTTACTCAAACGAACTGCAATTTGAGCCTTATTCAATATGCGTTTGGCTATCTTCTTAACAAATTCCATCAATTCTGCTGGTTCCACCACACTATTTACTAATCCTATACGTAGTGCTTCGGTAGCATCTATAACGTCTGCTGTATAAAGCATTTGTTTAGCCATGCCGGTACCTACTAAACGAGGTAAACGCTGTGTACCGCCGAATCCAGGAGTGATACCCAGGCCCACTTCTGGTTGTCCAAATTTGGCTTTGGTTGATGCAATTCGAAAGTCACAGCACATAGCCAGTTCACAGCCGCCGCCAAGGGCAAAGCCATTAATAGCAGCAATGACAGGCTTTTCGAGGGCTTCGATCATACGAAATACTTCTTGTCCCAGTGCAGCAAAAGCGCGCCCCTCCATAGCTGTCAGGTTTTGCATAAAACTGATATCAGCTCCTGCTACAAATGACTTGTCACCGGCACCAGTAATGATTAATATATCAATGCTAGAGTCTTCCTTAATTTCTGTTATTACGCTCCTAATTTCCAACAAAGTATCATTATTAAGAGCATTAAGAGCTTTGGGTCTGTTAATGCTTAATATGGCGACCCTATCTTCCTTTTCCAGCAGTACGTTTTCGTACGCCATTAAACTTCCTCCCTCCAATCACGTATAATACGTCTTTGGATTACGCCCCATCCAGGGATTAACTGATGACAAAGGTTCTTAATGAATTGTTACTCTCGTACCCCCCCCTTTCACTAATACAAGTGAGGACTGTATTAGTATTGAATATCAGAAAACTTTATATAGAAACTCAGAAAATAGGCTATAAATTTAATGGTTCCTGGATTCCAAGGTGTAAACCATCGAAAAAATAAAACCATGCAAATGAAAGGGCATCTGCTCCGCCAAATACAAAGTGTTATTATAAACATTAATATACAAATAAAAGAATTAAATCTGGCCTTTTATAACGTAGCAGTAGCACATGTAAATTTGGAGAGAAAATATGTAATCTTTTGAACTCTACTGTCATCCTATTATCTAGCAATTAACATGCCATTGAGATGACAGTATGCTTATGTTGAACACATGGTCCATATATCCGACTTTGCATAATTATTCTATTCATTGAAATAGGTAATTATAATGCAATCCCGCATTGTTTAATGCGCATTTGCATTGTTAGATGTTTTTTACTGTAGTTCTCTAACTATTTTCTAGAATAAACTTTGGGTAGCAATTCACAATCAATTATTGTATGTGTATACACCCCTGAAATCTGTGTTATTTATGTTATAATAGGCGAATGATTGGCTTCTAATACTAAGTTTTCATTAACAGGAGAGTGATGTTGTGGATAAGTCTGCTATACAAAAAGAATTATTAAAAATATTTGGCAAAGATAGGCTTTTACATGATGAGCTTGATTTAATGTATTATTCATATGATAGCTCTTTTCTAACTAAATTGGAAACAAAATCGCCTTATGCAGTGGTTTTTCCCAAGTCGACCGAAGACGTTCAGAAGATTATGCAGTTTGCTTATCAAAATGACATTAATATCATCCCCAGGGGTGCCGGTACTGGTGAAACCGGTGGTTGTGTCGCTGTAGAAGGCGGCATCGTGCTGGACTTGTCCACCTGGGATGACATCGTAGAAATAGACCAAAAAAATATGCAGGTTATAGTCCGCCCCGGTGTAATTCATGCGAAATTGAATGAAGAACTAGCTAAATACAATCTATTTTTCCCGCCCGATCCAGGCAGCAGCCTGATGTGTACGGTTGGTGGAATGGTCGCCAACAATGCCTCCGGACTCAGGGCAGTTAAGTATGGCTGTACCGAGCAATATATTTTAGGTTTAGAAGTCGTCCTGCCCAACGGTGATGTCATGATCACCGGCGGCATGAGATCGCGGGCTATTAAAAATGTTTCCGGTTTAAATCTAACCAAGCTGATGGTCGGTTCCGAAGGTATATTGGGGGTAATAACCAGGATCCGCTTGAGATGTTTTCCCAAGCCCCGAGCCCGGGGAATAGCTATGGCTGTTTTCGATAAATTAGATGATGCTCCGGCTACGGTATTGGATGTCTATCAGGCTGGTATTTTACCATCCGGAATCGAAATATTAGATAGTTCAGCTATTAAAGCCGTAAATGATTTTAAACCCCATATTAAACTTCCTGATGCTGAAGCGATACTCCTCTTTGAAGTGGACGGAAATCCTCCCAGCGTAGAATTTGAGGGAAATGTTATCCGGGAGATGGCCTCTAAAAGAGCCCGTTCGGTGGAATGGGCCACCGAGGCCAAGCGCATGGCAGAATTGTGGGAAGGACGCAGCGTCACCGCTGCCGCTGCAGCTCGAGTACGTCCCGATGGAACCAGAATTTTTGCCGGTGAAGATATAAGTGTTCCTCTGTCCCGGGTGGCTGACACTCTCCGGGCCATCAGAGCTCTTGGGGATAAATATGGTATTCAGGTTGTCAATTACGGGCACATCGGTGATGGCAATGTCCATACCGCACCCGTTATAAACCCGGAAAATCCTGAAGAGGTTGAGCGGGTATTGAAATTGGTCGATGAGATCCACCGGCTGGCTATTGAAATGGAAGGTACAACTACTGGCGAACATGGGGTGGGGGCTGTTCGCAGGCAATATGCGCACCTGGAACACGGCACCGCCCATGACTATATGCTTAAGACCAAACAGGCATTTGACCCTAAAGGCATTATGAACCCCGGCAAACTAATTTAGCCTTTCGATTTCCGTTCTTGAATAAGGAGACATAAATAATGGATTTTAAGGAACTTCCAGTTGTAAAAGATCAATTGATGAAATGTGTACGCTGTGGAAAGTGCCGCAGTGTTTGTCCGGTATTCGCTGAGATTGGAAATGAAACAGTCGCACCGCGTGGTCATGTTTTTATGGTGCAAATGTTGAAAGATGGTAAAGTAAACCCGGATCAGCAAGTATATGACCACCTTAGCAACTGCCTGATGTGTGAAACTTGCACTGTAAACTGTCCCTCAGGAATTGATATCCATGAGCTGAACGCGGCCGCCCGCTCGTATGTATATAACAAGAATCATAACCTCGCTAAGGAAATGATATTTGATACGATGTGGACTAACCCGACTCTTTTAAAACAAGCCATACGTATGATGTGGGGAGTACAAAAGACTGGTGCCCAAAGTCTGGGGAGGCATCTTGGCTTAACCAAATTACTGCCCGGTGATATGCCCAAGGCGGAGAAAATTTTAAGCGATATCCCCTTCCGCTCTGCCAAAAGCCAATTGCCATCAACGAATAAGGCTCAAGGTGATAAGAAATATACAGTGGGATACTTTCTGGGCTGCGCCACGGATTTATTATACCCTGAGGTAGCCAAAGCTACAGTAGATGTTCTAACCCGCAATGGCTGCGAGGTTATTATTCCGCGCGGTATGAAATGCTGCGGTCTCCCCCATCTTGCCAATGGTAAAATGGATACTGCACAGCGGCTGGCGGCTGACAATGCCAAGATATTTAACGCCCATGATTTTGATTATATTGTAACTGACTGCGCTTCTTGCTCCTCCGCTTTGTCAGCTAAAAATATGCAATTGCTTTTAGGCGGAACCGAACATGAAATGGAGGCCCAGAATTTTTCTAGCAAAGTTATGGATTTAAATTTTTTCCTTATTAATGTGCTGGATTTACATCCACCAATTAACAAGCAAGCTCCCCAAATTAAGGTTACCTATCACGACCCTTGTCACCTGGCTAATGCTCAAGGCATAAAGACAGAGCCCCGGGAAGTGCTGAGAAGGATACCGGGAGTGGAATTAGTGGAGATGAAAGATGCCAACCGCTGTTGCGGAGGTTCTGGTACCTTTAGTCTTACTCATTATGATTTGTCTATGCAGATACTGGATAAAAAAATCAATAATGCTTCTGATACTGGCGCCGCCCTTATTGCCACCTGCTGTCCCAGCTGTACGATGCAGCTTAAACACGGGGTTGACAAGCATGGGTTGAAAATGAAAGTAGTTCATCCGGTACAACTTTTGAGCGCAAGTTATAAAAATCAATCTTAAATGTAGTTCCAATTTTTCGATTGGGGAGTGGCATTTATTAGCGAACATTTGTTTTCAGAACTTATCTTGTGTTATAATTTAACAAAACGTTGCGGAGGTTAATATATGAGGAGTTTGAGTACTCTTAGTCAACGTCAGAAACTCATACTTGATTTTATACAAGAGAGAATTAAGACCAAAGGATACCCGCCTTCAGTACGAGAGATTGGTGAGGCTGTGGGCTTAAAATCCAGTTCAACAGTCCATGCCCATCTAGTTAAGCTGGAGGAAAAAGGGTTTATCAAAAAAGACCCCTCTAAACCACGGGCCATTATACCAATAAATCATGAATCTGCAGTAGAATCCAGCATATCTACCATTAGTCTCCCGGTGGTCGGGAATGTAGCAGCAGGCACCCCCATTCTGGCCACAGAAAATATTGAAGCCTACTATCCCTTACCGGTTGATTTCGTCGGTCGAGGCAACCATTATATCCTGAGGGTTAAGGGTGAGAGTATGATTGAAGCAGGCATATTGGATGGTGATTATCTCATCGTAAGGGAGCAGGCTGACGCCTCCAATGGGGAAATAGTTGTGGCCATGTTGGAAGAAGAAGCTACCGTAAAAAGATATTACAAGCGGGATGATCACATCGAATTACGGCCTGAAAACAGCTCCATGCAACCCATTATTTCACCTGAAGTGGCCATTCTCGGCAAAGTAACTGGTCTCTTGAGGCATATGTAAACGATTATAGTATAAAGCCACCCGGACAGCATTTTACTGCTTCCGGGTGGCTTTTGTTTGTCTGGACAAGTTAGAACTTCTCCAAATACTCATCTATTTCCCAATCATAAACCCGGGAACTGTAGCTTTCCCATTCTTTGGTCTTGGCCTGGACGAAACGTGTGCAGATATGTTGTCCCAGTGCATCCTTTATTACAGGGTCCTTTTGCAACTCCTTAATTGCCTCATAAAGATTTTCAGGTAAGGAAGCAATCCCCTGCTCATTGCGGCTCGCTAAATCCATTTCGTAAATATTTTGTTCCACCGGGGGCGCGGGGACTAAATTTTGACGTATGCCATCCAAGCCTGCTTTAAGTATAACTGCCATACCCAAATAAGGATTACAGCTCGGATCAGGACTGCGGACTTCAATCCTGGTGCTCATACCACGTTTGGCCGGAATTCTTATCAGCGGACTCCTGTTCCGATAAGACCAGGCTATGTAAACTGGTGCTTCATAGCCTGGGACCAATCGTTTATAAGAGTTGACGGTAGGATTGGTAATCGCAGCGATAGCCCGGGAATGATTTAATACCCCCGCAATGAATTGGCGGCAGATATCGCTCAGCCCATCCTCATTTCCACCATCACAGAAAATATTCTGGCCGTCCTTGAATAGTGAAATGTGCATGTGCATCCCCGAACCGCTAATTCCAAAAATCGGCTTGGGCATGAACGTAGCATGCATCCCATGACGCTGTGCTACGGTTCTGACTACAATACGGAAAGTCATAATATTATCTGCGGTTCTAAGAGCCTCCATATATTTAAAATCAATCTCATGCTGGCCCGGAGCTGCTTCGTGATGGGCAGCTTCGATCTCGAATCCCATAGTCTGCAAAGTTTCCACCATATCCCGCCGGGCGTCCTCCCCTTTGTCGACAGGCGGCAAATCAAAATAGTTGGCTTTATCATTGGTCTGCAAACTCGGAGTGCCATCTGCATCGACCTGGAACATAAAAAACTCAGGCTCGGGACCTACCTGCATGGTATAGCCCATTTCCCTGGCCTCATCAAGTACTTTGGAAAGTGCATACCGGGGACAGCCATGAAAAGGGTTGCCTTCCGAATCAAATATGTCGCATATTAGACGTGCCGTCCTGCTTGAGGAGGTCGGGCTCATCCAGGGAAGCACCAGGAATGAATCGAGGTCAGGCTTAAGGTACATATCCGATTCTTCGATACGAACAAAGCCTTCTATGGAAGAACCATCAAACATTAACTCCCCATCCAGAGCCTTGCTCAATTGCTCAACCGGAATGGAGATGTTTTTCATAACTCCCAGAATATCGGTGAATTGGAGACGTATGAATTTCACATTTTCTTCTTGGACTATTCTAACAATATCTTCTCTATTCAAAAATGTCCCTCCTGTTAATCAGTCTTGTTCGACTAAACTAGGTTATCACATATAATCAGCACTATCAATCAGAAGACCATGATTAGGAATGAAACCAGCATACCTGTAGCCAGGACTACTTTGAAGGCAATACCGGAGAACAGACCTATAACCACCCCTAAACCTGACCGCAACGCTTTTTGCAGATCATTCCCCTGTGTTAATTCGCCGATAATTGCTCCCAACCAGGGGCAGATCAATAGTCCCAGCGGAGGGAATATAAAAAGCCCTGCCAAACTGCCTAATACAGCCCCCCAAAGCCCCCTTTTGCTAGAATCAAAATATTTGGCTCCCATATATGTGGACAGATAATCAACGAATAGAGACAATACTGCCAGCCCAGCAATTATTACCAAATACCGGGCAGTAATCACCTGAAAACCTTCGTACCAGCCATAAGCGGCAATCGCCATAAAAACCAACGGCACACCGGGAAGAACCGGTAAAAATGTTCCCGCAATCCCTATAAGGATAACAACCAGGGTAATAATGAAAATTGAAACATCCATACGTTATACCCCCTATATCAATATTTGCACAATTGAACGGATTGCTCCATTAATCTCAATATTTTTACATGACTTCTTCAAGTGTACTTATTTACACATGCCTGATTTTCTTCGCCGTTACTCGCCCCAAACTCACCTATCAAGCTTTTTAAATCAATTGTTTTTAATATTCAATCCTTCAATCAGTTGTTTGATCACCAATCGACTGTGTTCATAAGTTATTCCCCCCTGAAAGTAGACCACATAGGGTTCTCTAAGCGGTGCATCACATGACAGCTCGATGGATGAGCCTTGCACAAATGTCCCTGCCGCCATAACAATCTTGTCTTCATATCCGGGCACCTGTCCGTATTCTAAATGCACATCACTGTCTATCGGAGAGTTGTTTTGTACAATTTGGCAAAACTTGATCACTTGTTCGGCGCTGTCCATTCTAATAGCTTGTACAATATCGCCGCGTTTTGCGTCCCAGCCCGGATACACCTGACAGCCTTGCTGCGCAAATACGTATGCCAGCAAGGCTGCACCCTTCATCGCTTGCATTACTATATGGGGTGCCATAAAAAGCCCCTGGTATAAGCTGCGCTTATTGCTTAGACTTGCACCCAGAGCTTTTCCTAAGCCAGGTGCGGTCAAATGATAAGCTACCTCGGTCACTAAATCTTTTTGTCCGGCTATATACCCGCCTGCTGGAGCCAAACCACCGCCCGGATTTTTAATCAAGGAACCAGCCATCAGATCCACTCCAACTTCTGATGGTTCACGAGTATCAGTAAATTCACCATAGCAATTATCTGCAAAAATAATGGTCCTTGGGTTGGCCGCCCGGATTGCCTTCACCAGCATGGCAACATCTTCAATCCGCAGAGAAGGCCTTAAGCTATATCCGCGTGATCTTTGTATAAGGACCAGGCGAGTGTTGGCTTTAATACTATCAGTTATAGCAGCCAAGTCAGGTCTGCCATCATCATTGAGATGTACCTCCTTATACCTGATTCCCTTATCCACCAAGGTGCCCCTATCGGGAGAATTTTTCCCAATCACTTTACATAGGGTATCATAAGGACTCCCTAATACGGAGATCATTTCATCTCCGGGTCTTAAAAGTGCAAACAGGCAGGCAGATATGGCATGGGTACCTGATACAATTTGAGAACGAACCATAGCGTCTTCAGTTTGCAGGACCTCTGCATAGATACTTTCCAGTTCATCCCTCCCCATATCGCCATATCCATAACCCGAGGAGGAATCAAAAAAACTTTCTCTTACTCTGTGATTCTGAAAGGATTTTAATACTTTAGCCTGATTAAAATAAGCTGTTTCTTCAAACTGTGCAAACACATCGCGCAGGGAGTTCTCTCCCTGGCGAATCAAATCGAGAGCATTCACTATTTTTCACACTACTTTCAGTGATAGTTTTTATCTACAATCATATTATTCCATGCTATCGGGTAAATCAACGTCTTCAAGCGTCATTAAATTCCAGCGGGTAAGATTATTATCATCCACAATTCTCAAGGCCTGCAGCCTGAGTGATTTTTCCACCATATTGCGAACATAGCGGGCATTACCGCTGTGGGGATGATGCCTTTTTACAAAGTCATTCAGTTTCGATTTTAATTTCCACCGACATTTATTGCTTAATTCATAATCCCTCTCAGTATACATCTGCAAGGCTATCTGAAAAAGTTCATCACCATCATAATCGGAAAAATCAATCTGCAAGGGAAATCTTGACCTCAAACCTGGATTAGAATCAATAAAAACATCCATTTCGCAGCAATATCCAGCTAAAATGACAACCAGGTTATTGCGCTGATCTTCCATAGCTTTGACCAGGGTAGCAATGGCCTCTTTCCCAAAATCCTTCTCCCCCCCTTGGGCAAGTGTATATGCTTCATCCACAAATAGGACACCCCCGAGGGACTTCTTTAATATTTCCTTGGTCTTTTGGGCTGTATGACCTATATACTCACCAACCAGGTCAGCTCTTTCAGCCTCTACCAGGTGGCCTCTGCTTAAAACTCCAATATCATGAAAGATCCTGCCGATAATCCTGGCCACCGTAGTTTTTCCTGTACCGGGGTTGCCTTTAAAAATGGCATGTAAAACCGTAGGGCAGGATTTCAATCCTTTATCGTTTCTTTGTTTTTGAATCAGAGAAAAGGCAGTTATTTCTGCGATGGTTCTTTTAACTTGTTTTAACCCGATTAACTGCTCTAATTCATGAAAAGCATCAGTGCGGGTGAATGAAAGGGGAGCAATCTGAGCAACATCTATACTTTCGGATCCAATGGGAGCATTCTTAAACCTCATGGATATTTCCATTTATATCACCATTCCTAATCAAATCTACCCTATATATATGAAAAACAGACCAGAGTGGTGACACTTATAGATGGCTTGTGAACCTCAGGCCATAATATCTGCCGAGCTTACTTTAACAGCTTAATCATAATTCCTCAAAAAATAACTCCCCGGCATCCAATTGACCCCGGAGAGTTGATCATCCTTCTATTCATGGAAGCAACTTCTAAACGTTTTCATTTTCCGCTCTGGGTTCCATATTGATAATACCGATAGGTTTTATAGGTGCTACTGTTGATATAGCATGTTTATAAACAAGTTGCTGGCGGCCATCTAATTCTACCACCACGGTAAAATTATCGAACCCTCTGACAAGGCCTTTTATCTGAAATCCATTAACCAAAAAAATAGTAACCAATATTTTATCTTTTCTTACCTGGTTAAGGAAAGCATCCTGCAAATTAAACTGATTTTTACTCATCAAGGTATTATCCTCCACTCAATTATTTCTTTTATTTAAGTATCTGTAATATTTGTTTATATTCTACACCTTCTGTAATTGTCCTTCCATAAGTTCACAAATTTTTTCAATTAATAGTATTTCGTCGGAATAATCGCCCACATTTACCCACTGGATGCGCTTATCTTTATTAAACCAGGTATATTGCCGCTTGGCAAATTTTCGCGTTTCCCTCTTGATTTCATTCAGCATATCGTCCCAGGTAAGCATACCCTCCATATAGCTATATACCTGCTTATAACCTAGAGCTTGCATAGAGTTCATGGATAAATCATAACCCTGCTCTCTCAATTGGGCAACTTCGTCCAGTAACCCCTCCTTTATCATTTTATCAACTCTTTCCTCAATACGAGCATAAAGCTGAATTCTATCCATATAAAGCCCCACGGCAGCCAAAAGATATGTATTACGATTTCTGGTCTGAACAGCAGAAAATGGCTGGCCGGTCAGGTCATATACTTCCAAAGCCCGAATTATTCTTTTTTTATCATTACCACCGATTTTTAAGGCATATTGTTTATCTATGGCCAGAAGTTGTTCATAAAGATAATCCAGGCCTTTGTCATCATGCATCTTTTCCCATTTAGCCCGGACTGCTTGCCGGGAGTCCATGGGGAAAAAATCATAATTATCAACCACGGACTGATAATACAATCCGGTACCCCCCACCAGAATAGGAATACTGCCGCGCCTATTTATATCTTGAATCTTCGCGCGGGCTAACTGCTGATAATCAGCAACTGTAAAAGCCACCCCGGGATCCACTATATTAATAAGGTGGTGGGCAACTCTGCTTAGATGCTCAGAACTCGCTTTAGCCGTACCAATATCCATGCCCTTATAGACCTGCATGGAATCACAGGATATAATTTCTCCGCCTATTTTCTGTGCCAGAAGCAAAGATATTTCTGTTTTGCCAACGGCTGTAGGACCTACTAAAGCGGCTAATTTTAACATATAGGACTCCTAATCGTTTGTTTACAATAATATTATAGTCTAATTATACCGTACGTTATGGGGTTATGTTTACTGCCCTTGACTGCCTGGAACCCAAACTTAACCATTTCCTCTCCGCCCAATGTTTTCAGGACCACACATTTCTTGGCGACACGGCAGGCGTCATGAATTGTCTGCATATCCAGGGGGTCGTGATTGGCCAGTTTTCTCAACGGGGAAATAGGCTGACTTTTCAGCAGCGGTCTTTGAAACATAGGATCAAAGTATACAACATCATAAGATTGATCTGCCTGCTGGCTCAAATAGTCTTTATGATTACTTTTAATTACCTCTATTCTATTTATCGCCTGGTTGAGCCAGGGCATATTCCCTTGATACATTTTCATGCCCCAGCCTATTACCGCCGCAACAACTGGTTGCGACTCCAAGCCGGTAATTTTCCCGCTCTCAGAAAAATATGCAGCCACAATGGCATCAGCTCCCATTCCCAGGGTACAGTCCAGAAAACTATCCCCTGGGGCCAACTGGCAGGCATTGACCATTATGTCTGCTTGAAGTTGCTTCCGATAAGCCGCAATCCTGCACTTGGCCATACTGGGATGGAAAAACAGCTTTTCATTATCAATATAGAGTACTGGCCCCTCCGATTCCCAAACCACCACCCCTCGCGCATTATGGTCAGCGGCTATTTTATTTAGACTGCCCTTGTGTCTGGGAACATATAAAAGTCCGGTCTCGTTTATAAACCGCGCCATATCATCACTAATATTGTTTACGGACTGAGTGGTCGTAATTACAAACTTCATCTCTATTTCCTTTTAAATCGTTTATCTAATTCCAGATGACTAATCTTAATTATAGTCGGTCTGCCGTGCGGACAGTTTCTATAATCGTTCACCTGCAGCAAGTCCTTAATCAGCATAGCCATTTCCGCCCGGGTTAGACTCTCCCCCGCCTTAACCGCCTGTTTGCAAGCCATCATGGCATAGATTTCTCGGTGTAGATTGATGGGTTGTTCGTTTTGAAGGAGTTCCAGACACTCGTTGATAAACTCGATTTCCTTCCCTTGCAGCTCAGGAGGCGCTGACCTAATAATTGCGGAATTGGGGCCTATTGATTCAATATCAAATCCTAGCTCGCGCCATATTTCATGCCTCTCTTCCAATACATCCATCCCAGCCGTGGATAGATCGAAAGCCAAGGGAAAAGTAAGCAATTGAGAATGGGCTGCTTGGGATTCACGCTGTTCCAACAAGCGGCTGTACCTGATCCGTTCATGGGCTGCATGCTGGTCAACCACCCAGAGGGCTTCATCCTTTTCGACCAGGATATAGGAATTAAGGCACTGACCGATAACTGCAAATTCGTGGTCGGTCAGCGGCCTTTCTTCCATATCCAGGCCCTTCCATGCCGGTCTTTCCATGGTTTGCTCATTGAAATCAAAGTGCATTCCCGGTTCAAAAACTCGGGACTTTTCATCGTTGATCCGTTGGCTGCTCCCACCTTGTTCGGTACTAGAAAGGTTACTTGAAGTTGTCCCCCATACCATTCTAGTACTGCCTGAATACGGGGAACCAGTGAGTCTGTCTTTAATCGCCTGATTGATAAGCCGGAAAACAATCTTTTCGTCCCGGAAGCGAACCTCATTCTTCTGGGGATGAACATTGACATCAACTTCTCCTTTCTCAATATTAAGGAAAAGAAGCACCGCCGGAAACTCACGCGCCAGTAAAAGCCCCCGGTAGCCTTCGTCAACTGCCCTGGCCAGCATGGGGCTTTTTACGAGTCTATTGTTTACGAAAAATATCTGGTTTTTACGGTTCATTCTGCGAAATTCAGGTCTGGAAACCAAACCCCGCACAGCATAGTCTTCGCCACTCCATTCCAAATCCAGAAAGTTATTTGCATAGTCCTGTCCATAAATAGAAACCATTGTATCGCGCAAATTTCCATTACCGGGTGTTTTAAAATAGAGCTTCTTCTCGTTGGAGAAAGAAAACGAGATATCAGGTCTTGAAAGCGCCAGCCGGCAGATAACATCGTGTACATGAATTCCCTCACTTACAGGCGACTTCAAGAATTTCTTACGTGCCGGAGTATTAAAGAATAAATCGCGGATAATGATCTTCGTTCCGGGTGCGGTAGGATAGGGTTCTATTTCCAGATTCTTGCCGCCCTCCAGGTGAGCCCGGGTCCCCGTCTGCGAACCAAATTGAGTGTATAACTCCAACCGGCTTACCGAAGCAATACTGGGCAGAGCCTCTCCCCTGAATCCCATGGTATCAATACAAAACAAATCGGCTTCTGCAGTTATTTTACTGGTAGCATGACGCTGCAAGGCCAGGCTAACGTCATCAAAAACTATTCCCACACCGTCGTCCGTTACCTCAATCCTATCGATTCCCCCGGTGGCAATAAGTACTGTTATCTTGCTGCTGCCAGCATCAATTGCATTTTCCACCAGTTCCTTTACAACTGAAGCCGGTCTTTCAATCACTTCTCCTGCCGCAATTTTATTTATTAACTGATCATCTAATAGTTTGATTGCCATTCTACAACACCGTTTCTGATCTCCGGGCAGTATCTATACGCTTATAAACGTCATCAACCCGATCCTGCAAATAAATGTAGTTGAAATTATTTGAATTTTTAGCCATCTCCATATAGATGCGCTGCGCTTGCTTCTGGCATTCAGGGCATCCATAGGTCGGTACACTCACGCAAAACACCCGGTTTAAATCCCAACGGGGATGTTGAGCGGTCGATTGAATTATTCTATATCCCGCACATTGTTCACACATGCACATCCGGGTTGACTGTTCCTCATGAATGCCATCTGTATCATAAAATATTTTTTTATAATAGGAATACTCTTGCCCATATTTCTTGCGGTTCTGTATTACAACTTCATCTTTCCCCCTGAAATTAGCCAGTTGAGTGTCTACCAGTTTTTTGATATATTCCATGTTGCGGGGAGATTCCTTAAATTGAGCCGGGGAATTCCCGCCATGGCCATAATAATTCCCAGGTTAACATAAGGCAAGGCAGTTTCTACAGAATAACCGCCCTCCAAAACGGCTATATCAGGGGCTAATTTTTTATTAAGCACGGCATAACCCTGCGCCGAAAAAGACATATTAGCCAGCGGGTCACTGTAGTGATTGTCCTGTCCGGCAGAATTAACCACTAACTCGGGCTGAAATTCATCCAGTATAGGCAAAACCAGGTGATCTAATACATAATGAATCCCGGCATCAGTAGTACGGGGCGGTAAGGGAACATTTATGGTAGTGCCATGAGCCAGCGGACCGCCCAGTTCTTCAACAAATCCAGTCCCGGGATAAAGTGTTCTACCATCCTGGTGAAAAGATATGAAGAGGATATCCGGGTCATGCCAGAATATCTCCTGGGTCCCATCTCCATGGTGGACATCCGTATCCACTATGGCAATTTTACGCAGGCCATATTTTTTGCGCAAATACTCAATCATAATAGCTTCATTGTTTATATTGCAAAAGCCCCGGTTCCCATGGGCTACCGTCATAGCATGGTGTCCCGGCGGCCTCACCAGGGCAAAGCCGTTGTCCACTTCCTTGTTAATTACTGCATCAGCTATCACCAATGACGAACCGGCTGATACGAGATGAGCCTCAGTAATTTGAGCGTCAATATCGGGTACGCAGAAATGAACCCGGGCAATATCTTTTTTATCCGCCATGCGACTCTTATATTCTCGGATCTGCGGTAAATCCATTATTCCCTCTTCGAATAATTGATCACGGGTGTATAATAACCTTTCTTCCCTTTCGGGATGAGTTGGAGAAATAGCCCAATCAAAAGCCGGGAAAAAAACCAAGCCAGTCTGTTTCATCTGCTCACCCCCTGATATTCTTTAATTAAACCTGGTGATATTTGAACTCCTATATCAAATATTTTACCGGCAGTATTCCATCCCCGTATTACATTGAACTGTTCCTGCAGATAAACTTCGGCTTCGTCTGCATAATCCGTCATGCCCCTGACCTTGGCCATCTCAATTAAATGTCGCCGGGCTAGATTTTGAGCATCCTGCATTTGCATATTTTGCCCCGCCGCAATTGGGCCGCTGATTCCTTCCTGGTCCAGGACAAAATAACCATTTTCAGTATCTATATGAACTTTCAAAGCCAGGGTAGGCCGGGCTACACATGCACCCAGTGCATTAGCTACAGATGCATACTCAGGTATTATGCAATCCACGCCCATTTTACGTGCCAGGACTGGAATAATCGCCCCCGTAGCGGCTCCGATGCCTATTATTTCCTGTACATTGAATTTACGCCCATGCACCACTTCCCAAACTCGATAAGCCGGTTCATTTTCCCATTCTTGAAACATATTCTGAATCGATTCCTGCAGACGATTGATGACGATATTTTCTACCTCTGTACACAGCGTTTCTATATCCAGCCCCGTATTCTGTACAATCCAGGTTAGTTTTGCAGTAGATTGCGCTTCATTACCAATGCCAAGCCGGTGCTTGTGATTGAATACATCAATGACAGTCGGTAATTCACCCCCAAAACAGGCTGCACTTCCTCTCCGTCTGCTGCCCACTGATACAACATCCTGGTTAATTGTTACTGGGCTGTCTCCCCCCAGTGCCAACGAACAAACTGAAAATGCATTTATGTGGGTATAATGCCCTTTTATACTGGCTCCCTTGGAAGCGTACAGAGGTTGTCCCTCAATCAGGAGTGAAATATCGGAGGTCGTTCCCCCAATATCTACTACAACTGAATTTCGGGGGTTCATCACCAGGGCCACCGCCCCCATGGTACTGGCGGCAGGTCCGGAAAATACCGTTTCGCATGGTTTGGATTGGGATAAATGCAAAGGCATTGTTCCCCCGTCGGCCTTCAAAACATCCACCTCAGCTGTAATCCCTCTCTGGAGCAGAGCAGTTTCTATCTCCCTTACAAAACTATCCCAGGCTTCTTTAGTCATTATCGAATAGTAAGTAGTAACAATGCGGCGCAGGAAATTTAACTGACCGGCTGTCTCACTGCCGATGGCAACGTCCATGGACGGAAATTTGTCTAATACAATTTTACGCACTACTTTTTCCAGCTCACTATTACGATTGGAGAACTTACCAACTATGGCAATTTTGTTTATGCCCTGGGAATGGATGTCAGCGACGGCTTCTTCCACCTCTTTACTATCAATCGTTTCTATTTTCCTGCCCCTAAAATCAATACTCCCTTTTAAAAAATATGTGTCGGCAAACAAGAGGTAGGTATCCAGCGGCAATCCCGGACCAGGCAGCAGAAGCAAGGCCGTTCTTGCCACGCTGTCGGTGGCCAGCATGTTGGTAACCAGCGTAGTGCTCAATACAACTCGGTTGATATCCTGGTTGTCAATCCCCGCCAGTAATTTATCGAGCACATTGAGCAGGGTAGTTTTTAGGTCATCGTTATCAGTGGGGTATTTCACCGTAGCCGCTATTGCCTTTCCATCTAACAAGACACCATCGGTAAAAGTTCCTCCAACATCAATACCGATTAACACATTACAACACCTCCTTGTTTAGATCCACTTTTAATGAATCTCTTTCCATCGATACAATATCATCAAAGCATCTCGGGGACTTAGATTATCAACATTTAGACCTTCAAGTTCTGCGAGTATGGGGTTTTCTTCATCCCCAAACAGATTAATTTGTTCTAGCCTGAATCCAGTCTGGCTGTTATTTTCTTTTTCCAGACCATTCAAGATTTCATAGGCCCGAGAAATAATTTTATTGGGCAGGCCAGCCAGTTTGGCAACATGAATCCCATAGCTCTTATCGGCTTTGCCTGGCAGCACCTTTTTGAGAAAAGTAACAGTTTCCCCGGATTCTACCACGGATACAGATAGGTTATAAATGCCTGGATATTTCTCTGCCATACGAGTTAGCTCATGGTAGTGGGTAGCAAAAAGAGTTTTGGCTCCAATTTTGTCGTGAATAAACTCACTGGCCGCCTGGGCAATACTGAGACCATCATAGGTACTGGTCCCTCGGCCAATCTCATCCAAAATGACCAGGCTATTATGGGTAGCGCTGTTAATAATCCGAGCTAGTTCCAACATCTCCACCATAAACGTACTGCGCCCGGCGGTGAGATCATCCGAAGCTCCCACCCGGGTAAAAATGCGGTCCACAATTCCAATTTTACCTGCATCAGCCGGAATGAAGCTGCCCATTTGCGCCATTATAACCAGAATGGCGGCTTGCCGCAAATAAGTGCTCTTACCGCCCATATTCGGTCCGGTAACAATACCGAAACGAGCCTTTTCGTTATCCATTTCGATATCGTTGGGTACAAAACGCGCATTTTGCAGTGACTTTTCCACGACCGGATGTCGTCCCGCTCTTATATCTATTATACCGTCCTGGCTCAAGATGGGCCTGACATAGTCATTTAAATAAGCAACCTGCGCAAGAGATGCCAGGACATCAAGCCGGGCGACTGCCACAGCAGTATCCTGAATGGCTGCGATATGTTTTTGCAATTCATCGCGAATTTCCAGGAAAAGCTTATATTCTAATTCATATAACTTTTCCCGGGCACCCAGTATTTTTTCTTCGTAATTTTTTAGTTCTTCGGTAATATAACGCTCCGCGTTTACCAGAGTTTGCTTCCTTATGTAATCAGGCGGAACTGTATTGAGGTAGGTTTTGCTTACCTCAATGTAATATCCAAAAACCCGGTTGAAACCGACTTTTAAAGAACGAATACCGGTTCGCTCTTTTTCTTTATTTTCAAAATCAAGCAACCGGGCTTTGCCCTCCGAAGACATGCGTTTTAATTCATCTACCTCTGCACTGAAGCCAGCTTTTATAATGGCGCCTTCTTTTATAGTCTGAGGAGCATCTTCATTCAATGACCTGTCTATTATGGTATAGACTTCTGGCAAAGGGTTTAAGCCCGATAGTTCCTGCAGGTAAACACTTGTGCTGGTGCTCAATAATGCCTTAAGCAGGGGCAGTTTGGAAAGGGAATATTTCATGGCCAGCAAATCACGGGGCGAGACTATGCCGCTGCCCAGTTTGCCAGCCAGACGTTCCAAATCATAGATTTGATTTAGTAATTCGCGGCTTTCCTGGCGCAGTTGAATATTGTTGAAAAGTTCATCCACCGCATCCAGTCGCTTGTTAATCTCACCCAGGTCTTTAAGGGGTTGTTCGAGCCATTTTCTCATGGTTCTTTTGCCCATGGGGGTACGGCATTGGTCCAATACCCCCAACAGACTCCCCTCTTTCCTGCCCTCGCGTAGACTGGAAGTCAACTCCAGGTTACGATGTGTAAAATAGTCCAATTCCATAAAAGCACTTATCTTTTGTGTAGAAATTGAACAAATGTGGTTTAATCTGGTTTTCTGGGTATTGTTTAAGAAAGATATGATGGCCGCCGCAGCCTTGGTCCCAGCAGTATAGCCATCCAAGCCGTAACCATCCAGGGAGACAACTTGAAAATGTTTCATTAATATCTCTTGAGCTTCCTCCTGACTGGCAACACCCTCACCTACCCTGGTAAGCAACATACTTTGATATGAAAAACTATCCTCCCATAATGAGTCCAAGCTGCTCCCGGCCGGCAAAAGACATTCGGCCGGTTGCAGTCTTTGCAATTCACTATCCAGCCAGACCTTACTATCTGGCCCACTCATCTCTGTAATTAAGAAAGTTCCAGTAGAGATATCAACCCAGGCCAAACCAATTAAACTATGTTCATCGACTACCGCAGCGAGATAATTATTTTTGCCCTCGTCTAACATCATTTCATCCAATATGGTTCCCGGGGTTATAATCTTAGTAACTTCACGTTTTACTATACCGGTTGCCTGTTTAGGGTTTTCAATCTGGTCGCAGATCGCTATTTTATAACCCTTGCCAATAAGCCTGGCTATATAGTTAGTAACAGCATGATGCGGGACTCCACACATAGGAATCTTGCCTGCTCCACCATCTCGCGAAGTAAGGACAATATCGAGTTCGCGGGAAGCAGTTTGAGCGTCCTCAAAAAACATCTCATAAAAGTCCCCCAGGCGGAAAAGCAGAATTGCTTCCTGATGTTCCTTTTTAATACTTAAATATTGTTCTATCATGGGTGTATAGCCTGCCACGAATATAATACCTCCTGGAGATTAACGTTAATGTTGGCATGGAATTATCATGCTGTCTAATTGCGGAAATAAGATCCCCCTGCTTCTATAGGTTTTAATTAAGAAACACCTGGTAAATCCAGGCTATTGACAAAAGGTAATCTTAACGTTACATCAAAAACTCGTTCAATCAACGTATTGTACGGGGGCGTTACCTTATTGGGAATCATTCAGTCTGACCCATACATCATATAGGGACGTGACCTTACTGCCAAGCAGACGGTCCGTCCCCATACCTTAATCGCCTCAATAACGAGCTTCTCATCCCTTGCACTTCACTCCTGTCACAGTGAGGGATTTGGCTGACTTTGTTGACCCCTACATACCGCAGCTTCCGCCGCAACTACTGCAATCCGAAGTGCAATCCGAAGTGCAATCCTCACCTGCCAAAGCCTGATTAATGGCGAAATAAACACTTTGCATAAGATTATTAAACTTCTCTTGAACTTCAATCAGCTCCTGCACCATAAGATTGCTATTAAGCTGCTGCTTTAAAGTCTCCATATGTTGCTCTTCTTCGGGAACGACGGGAAGCCCGTCTCTCATTTTATTTTCTATTTTAGTTAGGGCCTCCTGATATTTTCCCACCAACGCAGAAGCCTCTTGGTCTTCAATTAGTTTGTCCTGCGTCTCTCTTAAAGACTGCACCTCATCACACTGTGCTATAGTGTTACCTAGATCAAACGCCATTTCAATTATTTTCTCAATACTCAATTCGTAAACCTCCGTCTCATTTATTTATTTTGGTAACCTAAATCGTTTCCCCAAAAAGGGAAAAGGTTTTTCCTCTGGTAATTCTAACATTTATTAACTTTCCTATTAAGTCATGGGATCCGGCAAATATAACAATGCGGTTGCTTCTGGTGCGTGCCGTCAACTTATCTTCGTTGGTCTTACTCGGCCCTTCTACCAAAACCTCCTGGATAGTACCCTCTAGCTCCCGGTTCAAGCCGGCAGCAATACTGTATTGAAGATTGTTCAGCCTCAACAAGCGATTTTTTTTAATAGTTAAATCAATTTGATTGTGCAGAAGAGCCGCTTTGGTACCGGTGCGTATAGAATAAAGAAAAGTAAAAGCAGCATCAAACCTGGCCTGCTGTACCATGTCCAGAGTTTCGCAAAAATCATCCTCAGTTTCCCCCGGGAAACCCACAATCAGATCACTGGTTATGGCCACACCTGGTATGCGTTCCCTCATCCTGGCCACCAGCTCCAGATAGTGTTCCCTGGTATAACCTCGGTTCATCCTCTGCAATATCCTATTACTTCCCGCCTGCAGGGGGACGTGTATATGTTCACAGATTTTATCTCCGCTGGCGACGGTATCAATAAGTTTGTCCGACATATCTTTCGGATGTGAGGTAGTGAAACGTATTCGGTCCAGCCCGCCAACCTTATCAGCCATCATCAGGAGATCAGCAAAATCGTATTCCTCATCTAGTCCTTTACCAAAAGAGTTGACGTTCTGCCCCAAAAATGTAACCTCTTTATACCCCTCGCCTGCCAGCCTCTCAACTTCATTGATAATATCACGTGGATGCCGGCTTCTCTCCCTTCCCCGGGTATAAGGGACAATACAGTAACTGCAAAAGTTATTACATCCATACATAATATTTACAAAAGCACTAAGACCTTCTTTACGCAGGGAAGGCAGCTCTTCAATGACTTCTCCATGCTGCTGCCAGACCTGTACTACCTTCTTATGAGTATGGCGAAATTCTTCAACTAAAGATGGTAATTCATGTAGGTTGTGAGTGCCAAAAATAATGTCTGCCCCCAATTTTTTTACCTTATTTATCACCTCCGGTAATTGAGCCATACAACCACCAAAAGCCACAATCATTTCCGGGCGTCTTTGCTTAAGTTTTATATATTCCCCCAGTTTGCTGTAGACTTTGTTCTCGGCCGAATGCCTCACACTACAGGTATTAAATATAATTAGATCAGCTTGTTCTGCCACGGGTTGTTCCTCATAGCCCACATTGGCGAGCATCCCTGCGATTATTTCTGAATCACGGACATTCATCTGACAGCCATAGGTAATTATATGGTAACTAATTTGATTCTCAGGGTAAATCATCAAAAATATCCCTCTACTATCTATGTTTTTTTATTCGTTTGGAATTTAAATTGCAATACTCTTTAAGTCCTGTACTGCTTGGCCTATATCGCCGGCTGTAAATATATAGGAACCTGCCACTAGGACATCTGCCCCTGCATTGACCACCTCTTGGCCGGTATGTATATTTATTCCCCCATCTACCTGCAAGTGGGCTGATGAATGGGCCTGCTGAATCATGGCTTTTAATTGGGCTATTTTGGGAATGGCCGAATTAATAAATTTTTGCCCGCCAAAGCCAGGATTCACACTCATAGCTAAAACCAAATCTACATCAGATAAAACATTTTCCACCATTGATGCAGGTGTAGACGGGTTAAGGGCTACGCCGGCCATAATTCCAGCTTCTTTAATCATACTTATGGTTCGATGTAAATGGGGACAGGTTTCGGCATGTACCGTGATAAGTCCTGCTCCGGCTTGAATGAAGGCCGGAATAAGATTTTCAGGTTTTTCAATCATTAAATGAACATCCAGGAGCAGTTTGGTCTCCCGATGAATGTCAGTCACTACCTGCGGCCCTATTGTCAGGTTGGGTACATAATGGCCATCCATTACATCTATATGCAACCAATCAGCACCGGCTTTTTCAACTTTGTGAATATCTTCAGCCAGGTGGGCAAAATTGGCTGATAATATCGAAGGAGCAATTAAAACCATTAGTAGCATCTCTCCCTTTCCATAACCTCTTCCAGCATCGATATATAATTCTGATAGCGTGAGGAGAGTATTATATGTTCTCCAACTGCTGTTTTAACACCGCATTCCTTTTCCCGGTAATGTATGCAATTGCTAAACTTGCAATCACTCTCATGGGCAGTGAAATCGGGGAAATATTGGGTTAAATCCTCTCGTTTCAGTGCGGGCATATCCAGCACACTGAATCCAGGGGTATCAACTATCCATCCCCCCCGGGGCAAAGGATAAAGTTCTACATGCCGGGTAGTGTGTTTACCGCGGCCAATTTTTGCACTAACCTCTCCGGTACGGATATCGGATTGCCCGGTAAGTCGTTGCAACATATGGGATTTTCCTACTCCCGATGGTCCAGCAAATACAGCTATTTCGCCGCTTATTGCGTCGCTAAGCATATCTATGCCAATATTTTGCCGGGCTGATGTTCTTATAACTTTATAGGTCCCTGGATAATAGTTTAGTATTTGCATGGCATGTTCATGGATGTCTAGATCACATTTGTTAAGAATAATATAGGGAGTAATTCTGTTAAACTCAGCCAGGAAAAGTAATCTATCCAGCAATCCCAGATCCGGTTTGGGTTTATCACAGGCCATTACTACTAATACCCGGGTTACATTGGCAACCCGAGGACGGTTAAGTTGATTCTCCCGTGGTATTACCTGTTCCAAAATACCCTGTCTTATTCCCAGAGGTGTAAACATCACCCGGTCTCCACTTAGGAGTTTTTCTTTGACTTTACCCCTAACCTTGCATTCATAGATATTATCCATCTTATCCTGCACATAATAGAACCCGCTATAGTTTTTTATAACCAAACCTTCCACCTGTTTCTGGGGCATGCTCTACCTCCAACTCTCTACTGATATCATGGAAGGTTATAGGTCCTGAAGTGTGTCCCATCGCGCAACACTTCAGCTGTTCCCGTGCCATAATAATTGACGCCTACTCTGACTGTATCTTTGGCCCTATGCCTGACATTGTATACCTCGCGACTTTCCTGGGCATCATTTACCTTTATCACGACATTATAGTAGGGCTTGTCGTCAGGCAGCTTAAATTCCAGGCGGGTGGTCTTGGATGATGGCCCCGGTCCGGTGCTGACGGTAACATTTACTTTGGTGCCGGCCTCTATTTGTACCCCCGCGGCGGGGTCCTGAGCCAATATTTGATCAGCAAAATAGTCTTTGCTCCCCTGCTGGTTTACATTGCCCAAATCCAGTTTATTGTCCTGCAGCTTTTTAAGCGCATCATTCTGCGATAATCCTTTTAGCTTTGGCACCGTCACCCGTTCAGGCTGCTTCCCTTTGCTGACCACCACGTTGACTTTGGTACCCGCTGGCACACTGACATCAGCCAGGGGGTCCTGGGAAATAACTATCCCGTCCGCATATTTTTCATCATAGACTGGATCTATATTGCCCAGATTTAAATCTCTATTAGCCAGACGAGTAGTGGCATCATTAATGCTAACCCCTGATATATTAGGAACCTTCACCTGCTCAGCGCCTTCACTGATTACAACCTCTATCTCGCGGCCAGCTTTGACTTTACGCCCTTGACCCGGTTCCTGGGATTTAATTGCGTCCTTTTCGATCTGATCACTATTCTCCCTACCGATCTCTTTCATAACCAACCCCAGGTTGGAAAGTTCCTCATTGGCTTGCTTTATATCCATGCCGACAATATTAGGTACGGCTATCTCGGCGCCAAAAATATTGCCTCCCATCATGTATAAGACTCCAGATATAAATCCTATGATAGCAATAGCAATCAGGCCTACACTGACCGGGCGCATTTTCCTTTTTTTCTTATCCTGAGCCGGTTGTTCGTAATCAACGATGGCAACGCCCTTCCCATTGTAAATTTTCAGAAGCGCATTGCGCATATCCTGGGCAGTTGGGAACCTTTGGGCTGGAACCTTGGCCATGGCTTTATGTACTATTCCTTCCAGGGCTAAAGATACTTCAGGATTTATTAAGCGGGGCGAGGGAGGATCATCATGAATATGCCTTAAAGCCACCGTAATCGGGCTGTCAGCATCAAATGGCACCTTGCCGGTAAGCATCTCATAAAGAATACAACCAATGGAATATATATCTGTAGTTCTGTTTATTACTTCCCCTCGAGCCTGTTCGGGCGAGAAATAGTGAACAGAACCCACAATGTTTTCACCATAGGTAATCGTTCCAGCACTGATAGCTCTTGCTATACCAAAATCCGCAACTTTCACCATGCCCTGCTCGGTAACCAGAATATTATGAGGTTTGATATCGCGGTGGATGATTCCCTTCTCATGGGCATGATGTACTCCATCACATATCATGATGGCAATATCAACCGCCTTTTCTACCGGCAACGGCGCTTGTTGCCGGATAATATCCTTCAAAGTCTGGCCATCTACATATTCCATGACAATATAATGCACGTTCGCATCCATGCCGACATCGTAGATATTGACAATGTTAGGATGGGATATACTGGCTGCCGAAAGCGCTTCGGTTTTAAACTTTTCCACAAAACCTTTGTCCTTGGAAAACTCGTCTTTGAGTATTTTTACCGCCACAATCCTATCCAGAATCCTGTCGCGGGTTTTATATACGGTTGACATTCCACCTTCCCCGACGATTTCGATTAACTCATAACGACCACCTAATGTTGTACCGTTCAAATTCTGTACCTCCTAATTAAACGGATAAGAGCACAATCGTAATATTATCATATCCACCTTTACCCATGGCCAGGTCCAACAATGCCTGGGCAGTTGCCTGGGGTTCCCGGGCAGACTTAAGGTGTTCATAAATCTCATTTTCGCTGACTAAATCGGTTAATCCATCTGTACAAATCAGAACCCAGTCACCGACCGTTATCTCTTCCTGATAAATATCGACCTCTACTTTACTTTCTACTCCAACAGCTCTCGTTAATACATGATTATATACATTGGTTTGCTGATTCTCGTTCTTAAGTAATCCATCGGTTAACATCTGTTCTGCTAGAGTATGATCACGGGTAATCTTCTTTAACCTGCCATCCTTCTTATAATGAAATAAGCTGCTGTCTCCGACATGGGCTACGAGCATATTTCCATTCTCAATCACGGCGGCAGTCAGAGTAGTCCCCATTTCAAATAGGGACTCATCAGACCTGCCCTGCGCATAAACGGCCTCATTAGCCATTTGTACAGCGTTACGCAGGCTGGGAATTATTTCTGCAAAGGTGGTGAAAGACAGATATTTTTGCATCGTTTCTACGGCCAACCGGGAAGCTACGTTTCCACCCTTATGCCCACCCATTCCATCACATACTATGAAGAAGGATAGTTCTTCATTAATGCAATAATAATCTTCATTTCTTTTCCTGCGCAATCCAATGTCGGTAATAGCTGCAACCTTCATAACACACCTCGATAGCTTTGATTCCCATGCTGCTTTCTAGCGTTCTCTTTTGGCACTCAATTGACCGCATGCTGCTTCAATGTCCGAACCTCTTTCTTCCCGAAGAGTAACATTCAAACCACCGTCCACCAAAGAGTTATAAAATTGTTTTATCTTGGCGGAAGAAGGCTTTTTAAATTCCAAACCACTAACTTCATTATAAGGAATAAGGTTAACGTTCGCCAGCAAAGGTTTGATTAAATTAATCATCGCGGCAGCATCCCCTGCACTTATATTCACTCCATCCAGCATTATATATTCAAAGGTTACCCTGCGTTTACTCTGCTGAATGTAGCTCTGCACTGAATCCATCAACAGCTCTAAAGGGTATTTACCGTTAAGCGGAATTAATTGATCCCTCAATTCATTGTTGCAGGCGTGCAGCGATATCGCCAGAGTGACCTGCAGGTCTTCGTGGGCCAGTCGCTCTATACCCTTTACTTCTCCAGATGTGGATATGGTGATGTGTCTCTGCCCAATATTTATGCCTTTTTGATCGTTAAGGATGTAGATGGATTTAATCATTTCGTCATAATTTAACATGGGTTCTCCCATTCCCATATAGACTATATTAGTGATCAAATGTTCTCCATTTGACTTTAATCTCCTGGCTAATTCCCGCCTGGAACCCAAAACTTGCCCGGCCATTTCATAGGCTTTAAGATTGCGTTGAAAACCGGAAAGTCCCGTGGCACAAAAGCGGCAACCTACCGGACAGCCCACCTGAGTGGAAATGCACAGTGAATAATTAGTATTTTTGTCCTTGCTCTGGGGAAGAACCACCGTTTCTACTTTCTTTTTGTCTTTCATTTCAAACAGGAATTTACGGGTCCCGTCCTTGGATACACGCTGTTTAAGAACCCGGGGTATCGATATCTCCGCCACTTCATCTAATCTTGCCCTTAAATCTTTTGGTATATCACTCATATCATAAAATGAACTTACTTGCTTGCGATATATCCAGGTATAAACTTGACTGGCCCGGAAGCGGGGTTCACCTAGTGAAAGCAAATATCCTTCCAGTTCCTTGATGTCCATACCTAAAAGTTCGGTTTTATTGTCTATATCCATTTTTATTAGCTTTCGATCCTCCTCATCCTTGCGTAAAACATACCATCGGTTTCGTACTTGCCTGGTAATACTGTTAACATCCCCTGTTCAGCACTTTCTGTATCCAATCCATCCAAAGGGAAATAACTAATCTCTTGAGTAAAACCTTCCCGAATAAAGTTAGGGTTTCGTTGCAAAAACTCCATAATGATAGCTTCGTTTTCAGCGCGATTGATTGTACAGGTGGAATATACCAGCCTGCCCCCTGGTCTAACGAGTTGACCAGCCTTGTGGAGCATACGGGATTGTAATTCCTGTAAATCGCTGATAACATCAGGGGTTTTCTTCCAACGAGAATCGGCCCGACGATTTAAAACGCCCAGGCCTGAGCAGGGAGCATCCAGTAAAACGCCATCCGCCCATGGCTGGCCTTCTGGCAGGGAGAGAATATCCTGCAGATGTCCTATAACGATAGATATCCCTAAACGGGCACAATTAGATGTAAGTAAATCAATTTTATGTTTATGAATATCATAGGCATCAATATGGCCCGAATTATTCATTAATTCTGCCATAAAGCTTGTTTTCCCCCCTACCCCACAACAGAGATCAACAATTTGCTCACCTGCTTGAGGATTTAGTATGGAAACAGCCAGCATGGAAGCTTCATTCTGTACATAAAATCGCCCTTGTTGATAGGTATTTGAATCCTGCAAGCTCTCATGCATACTCTTAATTAACAATCCCCATGGGCTTCGAGAGCTGGCCAGGCAACAAATTCCTTCCCGGGTTAAGTCTTCAATCAACTCTTCTCGATTTCCTGATAATTGATTATTGCGCAAAAAGACCGTCGGCCTCCGGTTGAAATATGCCAGCATATCCTGCACAAGTTGGAGATCATATTCCACCAGCCATCTTTCTATCAACCATTCCGGTTGAGAATAATAGACTGAGAAATATGTAACGATATCTTTTGGATCTGGATATTTTATAGAATCTCGATTTCTGGCTATATTACGCAAGACTCCATTGACTACCGCACCCAGCCCGGGACCGACTTTATTACGGGTTAACACCACCGCGCTATTTATACTTGCATAGTCAGGTATTTTTTCCATAAACAGCATCTGATAGAGGGAAATTCGCAATATGTTTCTCAACCAGGGATTCTGCTTATCAATTGGTTTGCGCAAAAAAAGATTAAGCACCCAATCCAGGTGCTTTAACATTCTTACGGTCCCATTTACGATCTCAGTCACTAGATGCCTGTCATCTGATGCTAAGTCTGAATTTCTTAAATATCTATCCAGCAGGATATTAGTATAAGCGCCCTTTTCCAAAACATTGTAAACTACTAGTAGTGAGAGTTTACGCGGATCGTTTTCCCTCTTTTGATTTTTATACTTTTGCATAAAGAATATTCCTACCTGATCTTTCATTGAATTTATTCATCACGACTCCCCATAAATATCATTACATAATAGAGTAAATTGGCAACGGCAGCCAAGGTTGCTGCCACGTAAGTAAAGGCAGCGGCACCTAGAACTTTTTTGACCATAGGGACCTCATCATTACTAACCAGTCCCGCTTCTGATAGTTGCACAACTGCTCTATGAGATGCATTTAATTCAACCGGCAAGGTCACAAGGTGAAACAACACTACGGCCGAAAACAGGACTATACCAATCATCATTAAATTCGCGCTTTGCATTAACATCCCCACCAGTAAAATAGGAAATGAGGCCGACGAAGCGAAATTAGTTATCGGCACGATCGTATGACGCAGCTGTAGAGGACCGTACTGCTCATTGTGTTGTATAGCGTGCCCTACTTCATGGGCTGCCACGCCGATGGCAGCGATTGAATTACTCCCATAGACCGTCTCGGATAGATTTAGAGTATAGTTGCGGGGATCATAATTATCGGTAAGATCGCCCGCAATAGGATGAATCGAAACTTTGCCCCACATACCATTTCTCTGCAGCAGTGTTGAAGCAGCATCTGCTCCAGTGGTGCCACGGCTTGACCTTACTTGAGAATATTTTTTATATGTCGATTTTACTTTAAATGACGCGTACATTGAAATTAGAAGAGCAGGTATAATAAAAATTAAGTAACCCATTGAGTTATCCTCCTTCACAAATAGTCTTTAATGCTTGTTCAACCTTATCAAGGTCTACATTGGTATTAATACAGGGACCATTGGGTCTGCAATTTAAAACCCCAATAACTGGAATCTCACTGGCATCTTGTATTCCCATGGAAAGGTCCCTTTCGCAAGCTACCGCAACAACTCCCCGAGGTTTAATTTCTTCAATATATTTTCGAGCCAGGGTACCACCGGTGGCCACTTTAACAACTGCATGGTATTTTTCTCCCAGGTCTATTAGATCGCAAACGCTGCATTTATGACATCGTTTACAGTTACTGATATCCGCAGTAATCTTATGGGGGCATTCCGAATCCTGCAAACAATGCGGCAATAAAATCATAACTTGCCGTCCATCCAATAATAACTTCTTTGATTTTACCAGATTATTGTTTACAGCAATATAAGAACGGAGTATCTTTTCTTTACTGATTCCAGCTATCTTGCCTGTTATTAGCGTAACGGGGAATAATATCTCGTTAGCAATACGCGTAAAGTTTTCTAGAGACGGTATACTTTTTGACTTGATAATCATTACGACGATCGCCAGTACTCCTGTACCGACTAGAATGAAAATTGCTCCCAGGGCAGCAATAATTATCGTAAGCAGTATCTTTCCTAATATAAAATTTCTATTTTGAATCAGGTACCAAATAGCTCCTGCCAATAATGCTACAATTAGCATGCTCCCCACTAGAAGTCCTATATAAACACGTTTTTTAGTCTCCACTTCAAAATCCCCCTAGGAGAGGATATCTCCTGGCGCTAAATCAAAGCCTTTTATAAAATCGCGACTGGCAATCCTTTTCTTTCCTTCTCTCTGAACTTCCAATATTTCCAGAACACCTTTTCCGGTTTGAACTGCAAACCCTGCGGCGGTTATTTTCGTAATCTGAGCAGCTACTCCTGTGGCGTCCTGGTTAATTAAACGGCATTTAAATATCTTAAACCGGTTTCCATTAAATGAAGTATAGGCGGCGGGTTGAGGGCTTAAAGCTCTAATGCGATTATTTATAGCTGCCGCGTCGTCATTCCAATCAATCTTCTCTTCTTCACGCGTCAGCATCGGAGCATAGCTGCTGCGATGATCATCCTGCTTCCTTCTGGGACTGGATCCACTGGCTAAGACTGCCATCGTGTCTATTAATAAATCGGCGCCGGCCAGAGCCATAACATTTTGCAGTTCTCCATGATCCATTTTCTCATCAATCTCAACCGGTTTTTGCAAAATTATATCGCCGGTATCAAGCCCTTTGTTCATGAACATGGTGGTAACTCCACTGGTTTTATCACCAGCCATGATAGCCCTCTGAATAGGAGCGGCACCGCGATAATGAGGCAGTAAAGACGCATGTACGTTTATGCAGCCCAGACGGGGTAAATCCAATACTTCAACGGGGAGTATCTGTCCATAGGAGGCCACCACTATAACATCAGCTTCCCAGTCCCGCAGCATGTCGATGGCAGCCTCATGCTTGATTCGCTCCGGTTGAAATACTTCCAGACCATGTTGTAATGCTAGTTCCTTGATTGGAGAAAACATTACTTTTTTGCCTCGTCCTCGAGGACGGTCTGGCTGAGTTACCACCCCTAATATTTGATACGGGGAATCAATTAGTTTTGCCAACGAGGGTACGGCAAACTCTGATGTACCCATAAAGACCACTTTCAAAACTATTCCCCTCCCTCCGCTATTATTCTTCTATCCTCATTCTAGTAGCTTTATCCGGGAAAAGTATACCATCAAGATGGTCAATTTCATGTTGTAAGACTATGGCCAGCAAGTCTTCGGCCTCAATCTCTATATTTTCTCCCTGCGGATTCAAACCCCTGACTATTACTTTCTGGTAACGACTACACCAACCGACTTTGCCGGGTACACTCAAACAACCTTCACTTCTGTTTTGTTCACCCTCGCCGTAAATTATTTCAGGATTAATTATCTCCATAAAATTTTTTCCTGGATCAACAACAATAATCCGTTTAGAAATGCCTATCTGTGGTGCCGCCAACCCGATTCCATCAGCGGCATACATCGTATCACGCATGTTTTCCAAAACCCGTAACACGCCCGCATTAACGTTTTTAACCTCTAATGATTTTTGTCTAAGCACCGGGTTAGGATCAGTGAGTATTTTATATACAGACATATCTGCCTCCTTATAGAGTAGTTATGGGATTAAAATCTATATCTATTTTAACATTTTTAGAAGTTACTCTGGCGATTATATATGCAGCAATACTTCTCAGTAAATCTAAACTGTCGCATTTGATTATGAGCTGATACCTAAAACGGTTGCGGATTTTATTTATCGGACAGGGAGCAGGCCCCAGTATTATTACTTCCTCTTCACTGGCATCAATTATATCAGCAATGTATTGGGCTGTATATTCCGCGACCGCCTCTACTATAGCTTCTCCCTCGGCACTGAAGACAATTCGCAATAAATGGGTGAAGGGCGGATACTTTAGCAGCTTGCGCAACCGTATTTCATGTTTATAAAAACTACGATAATCCTGCCCTGCAGCCATCTTAATTACCGGATCATCCGGATTAAAGGTCTGTATGACTACCTCACCTTCCGCATGGCTCCTGCCTGCCCTACCTGCCGCTTGCACCAGTAATTGAAAACACCTTTCCCCGGACCTGAAATCGGGTAAGTTTAACATGCTATCCGCATCAACGATGCCAACTAGAGAAACATCAGGAAAATCCAGTCCCTTGGCAACCATTTGCGTGCCTATGAGTATATCTATTTCTTTGCGCTTCATTCGATCCAGGATTGATTTTTGAACACCTTTTCTCCTGCTGCTGTCTATATCTAACCTTTCTATCTTCGCCTCCGGAAAGAAACGTCTTATTTCCTCTTCCACCCTCTGAGTGCCGGCTCCCATCAACTGCAAATGCTTACCTCCACATATCCTACACTGAGATTCCTGTGGTAAGTGAAGATTACAGTAATGGCAGACATTTTGTCCTATATCACGGTGATAAGTCATTCTAACCGAGCAAGATGGACACGAAGCAATATTACCACATTCCCAACATATAGTCATGGGTGAATATCCCCGTCGATTTATGAAAAGAATAATCTGCTCACCCCGGTTTAAGTTTTCATCAATTTTATGCCGTAAAAAAGGAGAAATAAAACCGCGCGGCTCATCCTTAAAGGCCTTTCTTAAATCTTCTATAAAAATGCGGGGCATTTGTCCGCCGCCTACCCTCTTTGGCAATATTAGAAGTTTTTTAGTGCCTTCATGGGCTGCATAGAAGGTTTCAATAGAGGGAGTGGCACTTCCAGAAAGTAAAACTGCTGATTCTAAGGATGATCGCTGCCAGGCTACTTCTCGGGTGTGATACCGTGGCATTTCTTCCTGTTTGAAACTTCCTTCTTGCTCCTCATCGATAATAATAAGTCCTAAGTCAGGTACAGGAGCAAAGACAGCTGAACGTGCCCCTAAAACCACTCTGGCTTCTCCATTTTTGATCCTTTTCCATTCATCGTACCGTTCACCTGGAGACATACCGCTATGCAATACTGCTATTTGATCAATGCGGGAAGCAAATATCTCTACAAATTGGCGAGTCAAAGCAATTTCAGGCACCAGAACGATTACTCCCCGTCCCTTTTCGATGGCGATTTGCGCAGCATGTAAATATACCTCGGTCTTGCCGCTGCCTGTCACACCAAACAACAATAGTTCTGAACGCTTGCCATCGAGTAATGCTTTTTTTATCTGATTAACTGCAAACTCCTGCTCATCGTTCAAATCCAGGGGGTTAGTTAGTTGGTGACTCGTCCGGCGTTGAATAATGACATAACCCTTCTGGAGCAATGCTTTAATACTCGTCGGGGATGTTCTCACCTCCTGTGCATCCATCTCCAACTCATTAAATTCTAATAATAGTTCCATGATTTGTGCTTGGCGGGGAGCCCTTCTTTTTAGAGCCGGTAAATCTTTATCTTTATCAAATCTTCCCATTGTGTAAAAATAGCCTTTTTTATGCTCACGGCCTATACGGTAAATTCCGGATCTGACAATATAGCCTTGCTCGGCCCACTCGGATAATTCTCTCTGGCTAGCATACTTTAAAGCCTGGCTTATGCTTAATTCACCCTGTTTCCAAAGATCGTTAAATAAATCGCGATTAAGGATGATTCCCTGCTTAAATAAGTCTTCCAATCCTTTTTCATCTATAGTCGGTAAAATACTATGGCTTTTTTTATTATGAAGAATCCGCGGAACCATAAGATTGAGCGCCATGGAAAGTGGACATATATAATATTCAGCCATCCACCGGGCAAGTTCCAATAAGGTATGATCAAAAATGGACTCGGTATCTAAAACTTTAAGCAAAGGCTTCAAGTCTGCTTGATTACTGACATTATGTTCCCCTACGATATACCCTTCCACTTTCCTGCCACCGAAATCAACCAGGACTCTTTTGCCAAAAGCGGCCTCAGTACTTAAGTTCTCTGGGATAATGTAGGTGTAAGTGGTATTTAATTTGCTCGTAGGCAAATTAATAACTAGTTCCACGCATTTCATCAACACTCCCCCTTGCGCTAACCCCTCACTAAATTGGTATTAACATGGCAGGATTACAAATGCATACAATAAAAGGCGGGAACCAGGGTGTCGACTTTATCGACACCCTGGTCCCCGCCAATTTCAAACTTAGATCCTGGCAGACTCCCTGATAAGGTCGACTTTGTCGGTTCTTTCCCAAGTAAAATCGGGATCATTTCTTCCAAAGTGACCATAGGCAGCGGTTTTCTTATAAATAGGTCTCCTTAAATCCAAATCCCTGATAATAGCCGCCGGCCGCAAATCAAAATGTTGCTTAATTAGTTCCACTATTTTCTCATCGGGAATCTTATTGGTGTTAAAAGACTCCACAGAAATAGAGACTGGATGAGCAACACCGATAGCATAGGCAATTTGGATTTCAAGTCGGTCGGCTACTCCAGCGGCGACAAGATTCTTAGCAACATAACGGGCAGCATAGGCTGCCGAGCGGTCTACTTTGGTGGGATCCTTGCCCGAGAAAGCACCCCCGCCATGGCGTGCCATACCACCGTAGGTGTCTACAATTATCTTCCGGCCGGTTAAGCCGCAATCCCCCTGTGGTCCACCTATAACAAAACGTCCGGTGGGATTTATAAAGTATTTGGTCTGATTGTCCAGCATATTGGCTGGTATAATAGCTTTTATTACCTTTTCGATCAAATCATTTTCAATAGTAGTATGCTCCACCTCTGGATGGTGCTGGGCAGAAACGACCACAGTATCCACTCTCACTGGCTTGTTGTCCTCATATTCCACCGTGACCTGGGTTTTCCCATCGGGACGAAGGTAGTCAACAATTCCTTGTCTCCTCACCTCGGCTAAACGCAAGGACAGTTTATTAGCCAGATAGGCAGGCATAGGCATATAATCTTCGGTCTCATTGGTGGCATAACCAAACATCATGCCTTGATCGCCGGCACCGATAGACTCCATTTCATCATCCGACATTTCTCCCCGTTTAACCTCATAGGCCTTATCTACTCCCATGGCAATATCCGTTGATTGTTCGTCAATAGCCGTTAACACTGCACATGTATCACAATCAAAGCCAAATTTGGCGCGAGTATAGCCAATTTCACAGATAGTATTGCGCACCAGGTGCGGAATATCCACATAACAATTAGTGGTAATTTCTCCCGAGACCAGTACCAAACCTGTAGTAACCATGGTTTCCGCAGCTACCCGGGCAAATGGATCCTGGGCTAACATTGCATCAAGTATTGCATCAGATATTTGATCGGCCATCTTGTCTGGATGTCCTTCAGTAACAGATTCAGAGGTAAATAACTTTCTAGTCATCTCAACCCTTCCTTTCCCAGAAAAAACTAAAGCAACTCGACCACACGATCAATTATAGCAGCAGCCACTTCATCTTTGCTCATCTTGGGCAGAGTATTGACCGCCCCCGCTCTACTAATAACAGTGACAATGTTAGTATCGGTTGCAAAACCGGCTCCTTCCATGGTTACATCGTTGGCTACAATTAAATCAAGATTTTTCGATATAAGTTTTTTCCCGGCGTTTTCCAAAACATTCTCGGTTTCGGCTGCAAATCCTACCATTATAAGATTATTCCTTTTATTCTTACCCAATTCTTTTAGAATGTCCGGGTTTTCTACTAATTCCAGGGTCATTCTTCTGGACTGATCCTCGGTTTTTTTAATCTTCTGATCGGCAATCCTGGCCACGCGGAAATCGCCTACTGCCGCCGCCCCAATGATAATATCACAAGCGGGTTGGTGCTTCAGCATTATGTCACACATCTCCTGAGCGCATCTTACTGGAACATGCACTACCTTAGGAGGGACCGGGAGTTGTGATCCCCCACTTACCAATATAACATCAGCCCCTCTGGCAGCAGCCTCGCGAGCGAGGGCAAAACCCATTTTGCCTGTACCTCGATTAGTTATAAAGCGTACTGGATCTATATCTTCGCAGGTTGACCCAGCATTTATCATTACCCTCTTGTTGCAAAGATCATTTTTGGGGACCAGAATCTTCATTATTTGTTGGTATATATCTTCTATCTCAGGCAACCTGCCTTTGCCCGTTACACCGCAAGCCAGGAGTCCGCTGTCAGGATCAACAAAATGGTATCCATAACTTTGTAAAGTTTTTATATTATTTTGAACAATTTTATTTTCAAACATATTGGTATTCATGGAAGGTACCACCAGTACAGGAGCAGTGTTGGCCAGTACAACGGTTGATAATAGATCATCCGCCAGGCCATGGGCCATTTTGGCAATAAAATTGGCAGTAGCCGGTGCTATTACCAAAACATCCATCTGTTCGGCTATGCCAATATGCTGCACTTTCCATTCCTGTGATTCGGTCCAAAGATCGGTTATTACCTCTCGACCTGACAAAGTTTTAAGAGTCAGAGGAGTAATAAACCTAGTGGCTGATTCGGTCATCATTACGATAACATCGAAATCGCTTTTTTTTAATTTACTGACCAAATCAGCTATTTTATAGGAAGCAATACCTCCGGTGATACCGATGCCTACTGTCTTTGCCATATTAATCCCCCTTGTGAGGCTTTTTCTCCGATTTATTGGTGATAATTACTTTGGAATCAATTATATCGTCCAGAGCTTCAGTTACCATGCTGGACAAGCGATAATTTTCGTCATTCTTCTTTTTTTCCGATAATGTCCGCGCCCTTTGAGCTGCGGCTACTACCACTGCATATTTGCTTTGCCCTATAGCGATAAGATCTTTGGCAGAAGGTGGGATCAAAGAAAATCACTCCTTAATAATATTTAACCCGGCAGCGCTCGGCAATAATAATAGCCTGCACCTTTTGCACTGCTTCATCGAGCTTATCATTGACAACTACATAATCATAGTGCTTTACCATGTTCATTTCTTCATGACAAGCTTCCAACCTGACCTGGATGCTTTGCAAAGAGTCCTTGCCCCGTCCATAAATCCTCTGTGCCAGCGCTTCTACGCTAGGTGGCTGAATAAAAATAAATACCCCTTTGGGCATTTTCTCTTTCACCTTCAAAGCACCTTGAATATCTATCTCCAATAGCACATCATAACCCTTTTGCAGGGTTTCCAGCACACATTTTTGGGGGGTGCCATACATATGCGAGTAAACTTCCGCATATTCAAGGAACTCATTATTCTTTAGTTTGGCTGCAAAATCATCAGTACTTAAGAAAAAGTAATCCCGGCCCTCGACTTCACCGGCCCTCATCGGCCTGGTAGTGGCAGAAATAGATAACTTAATATCCTGTAACTGTGACAACACCGCCTTATTAATTGTTCCTTTGCCCACCCCTGATGAACCTGAAATAACAAACAAGATTCCTTTGCTGGTCATATCTTAATCACGCTTCCAAAAAATTAAATATCTTCATTGACAGTATCTTTAGAACTCAATCGGTTGGCAACTGTCTCAGGTTGAACTGCCGATAAAATTACATGTCCGCTGTCAACAACAATTACCGCCCTGGTTCTGCGACCATAGGTAGCATCAATTAATACCCCTTTTTCTCTGGCTTCCTGAATAATACGCTTAATTGGAGCTGACTCAGGACTGACAATGGCTACGATTCGATTAGCAGCGACTATGTTGCCAAAGCCAATATTCACTAACTTTATATCCATACACCCCGGAATAAACCGGTATACCCCCTTTATTTATTCAATATTTTGCAACTGTTCCCTTATTTTTTCTAACTCCGCTTTAACATCTACGACCACCTGGCTCATTTCGATGTCATTAGCTTTCGATGCAACTGTATTAATCTCCCTGAACATCTCTTGCACTAAAAAATCGCATTTACGTCCCACAGAATCGTTGACCTGCATGAGCTCATTCAGATGCTCAATATGACTTTTCAGTCTCACAATTTCCTCAGTAATACTGGCCTTATCTGCAAATATAGCTGCTTCTTGAATTATTCGGCCCTCGTCTACCGTACCCGTACCTATCATTTCTATAATCCGACTGCGCAGCTTATCCTGATATTCCTGTGCTACCTGGGGTGATCTCTGCTCCAATATTTCTACTGCTGATCGTATATAGGCATTCCTGGTCAGTATATCTCTGGCCAGATTAGCCCCCTCTTTACTCCGCATCTCCACCAGGCTTGTTACAGCTTCGTCCAATACTCTTCTGAGCAACATCCATATTAGTTCGGGATCCTCTTGCTCATCAATCAGATTAAAAACATCCGGCAGCCTGAAAACGTCTATAACTCTAAAATCTGATGAAATACTTAGATTTTCTGCTAAATCCTTCAGAGATTCATGATAAGCCATAGCCAGACCTTTGTCAACCTTGATATTTCTCGCTGTATCGTTATTTTTCTCGATATTGATACTGATTTCAACGCGACCCCGGTTAAGGTTTTTCTTCAACTCCTCCTTAATTTTGTCCTCTAAAAATCCATAACGGCGAGGTATCCGGGTATGTATATCGAAATACCTATGATTGACGCTCTTCAATTCACAGCTTATCTCATAACCACTATCATTTAGTCCACTGCAGCCAAAGCCGGTCATGCTTTTCACCATATTAATCCAACCCTTCCTATCCAGCATTACATTCTGCCCAATGCCTTCCCAAACACAAAGCGTCATGATTTTCATATTTTAACATAATTAAACCGGGAAAGAAAAACTAGTACAGATAAACAATATATTACTGGGTTGGTTATATACATAGCGCAGCTTAGCCGTATAATGCAATCCAAACCCAGTACTATTTGACAAAGCCCCGTATCTATCAACTGATAGTACAGGGCTTATACATCCGCTGTTAACTTAGAGGATCATGAAAAAGATACGTTGTCATGCATCCACCAGGCACTTGGTATCATAAATGTGCGTTCAATCCAACATTCTTAACATTAGATTACTGATGATGATGCTCCCCATGATGATCACAGGTGACATTCCGGTCATCAAGTTTACCGTTCAGGTATTGTTCCAGTACTTCTTCACATTTACCGGATGCTCCCTTTATAACCTCCAACCCTTTTTCCTTTAAAGCGTTCAAAGCTGGTTGGCCGATCCCTCCCGTTATAACCAGAGATACACCTTCCGTTAGAAATAATCCTGATAGTCCAGCATGATTATGCTGCATAGACTCACTGCTTATCTCTTTCCTAGCAGCAATCTGATTGTTTTCCACAGATACAATTAGAAAACTTTTACTCTGGCCAAAGTGCTGATTCAACATTTCTCCATTTTGGGGCATTGCTATTTTCATTACATTCACACTCCAGTTAATTTTTTCAATCTAATAATTCCTGGATTTCTGATAATAATAAATATGTACATTATATAACCTTCCATTATTTATGATTATATATGCTTTGCCAATTATATTGTTTAAAATAATGGTGTGTCAATTCTGCTTACTGCTAATTCTAATCATTTAGCATAGAAAACATTACTTTTCGCACAAATACCATGACATGCTTGACATGAGCCTGCAACTATTATAAATTTACTTTGTGGGCATATGTTCATTATCTCCTAATTTGTAATAATCGCTATTTTAATAGGAGGTGAGCTAATAACCTCATTTGAGAATATTAATTAAGAAAAGAGGAATTGTTGTGGCTAGTAATGGAATGGAAATTAAGTTGCCGGAATCTGAACCCGAACCTACTCTGGTGGGCTCTCTCAACAGCATTAGTAAAGTAATTGCGATAATGAGCGGAAAGGGCGGAGTCGGTAAATCCACTGTAACAGCTCTGCTAGCCAGTGCTCTGGCAAAATCCGGTTTTCGGGTTGGGATACTTGATGCTGATATAACCGGACCAAGCCAACCTCGGGCTTTCGGCATTAAAAGCCATGGTTTAACCGGCAGTGAGTTTGGCATAACCCCCCTGCAGACCAGAAGCGGCATAAAGATGATATCAACCAATTTTATGCTTAAGGAAGAAGACGATCCGGTAGTGTGGAGAGGTCCATTGTTAGCCGGGGCAGTTAAACAGTTCTGGGAAGAAACAGACTGGCAAGACCTGGATTATCTGGTGGTTGACCTCCCCCCCGGCACTGGAGACGTGCCTTTGACAGTGCTGCAGTCCTTGCCGATTAATGGTTTGGTAATTGTTTCTTCACCCCAAAACCTGGTGCAAATGGTAGTCAACAAGGCAGTAAAAATGGCTAAACAGATGCAGATACCCATCCTGGGTTTAGTGGAAAATATGTCGGAATATATCTGCCCTCAGTGTGGTGAAGCACTAAAAATATTCGGGGAGAGTCAAGGAAGCTCAGTAGCTGACAATATGGGGATAGACTTTTTGGGCAGTCTGCCCTGGGATACCCGCTTAAACCAGCTAGTTGATAAAGGTGAAGTGGAGGAATACTACTCAGAAGAGCTGGCTGGCATCATAGAGAAAATAGTCGCCCGGATGGAAAATTAATCCCGTGCTGGCTAATTATTTGGCATCTATAGTTTTTTGGCGGGAGCCACTCTGTTATCATAGTAGTATATTATTGTGCTGCGGAGATGGTAATTATGGCTAGAGAGACGAAATGCCGCCGGGTGGAATCCATACCGAGAGTAACCGAATTCAAGCCGGTGGGTATACCCCGGTCCAGACTAAAGGAAACCATTTTAAAGGTTGAAGAACTGGAGGCAATCCGCCTTAAGGATCTAATGAGTTTAGAGCAGGAGGAATGTGCTGAGCGCATGGGAGTTTCACGCCCCACCTTTCAGCGCATTCTCAGCGAAGGACGCAGAAAAATCGCTGGAGCGCTTATACAGGGTGAAGCCATCCGGGTTGAAGGAGGAGACTACTGTCTGGGGCAGGGGCACTGCCGAAAAGCCAATCGTTTTAGAATAAACGAGGATTGTCCCTTCCGGGACATTTTGCTGGAAAATGAAAAATCTACGGCCAAGGCCGGTACAAAAATCGCCATTTGCGCCAGCGATGCTTCATCTTCAGCTGTAGTGGATGGCCTTTTCGGGCATTGCGCCTTTTTCATAATCTGGGATGATGAACAGAAGTGCTTCCAAGCAATCAATAATCAAGGATCACATTTAAACCATCTGGCCGGAAACGAAGCAGCTCAGGAACTTCTGCACCATGATGCAGGCATATTGCTTTGCAACCGCATCGGACCTAATGCATTTGCCCTTCTTAAAAAGGCCGGTGTTAAGATATACCTCGCCAAGGAAGGACTGCCCTGGGAAATGGTTCTGAAACTGTACCAGGAAGGGCTGTTGCCGCTCATTGAAGCTGCCAACAATGTATAAGCAGACTGGCGGGCAGAGAAATTCTGATTGTCCGTTCTATGCATCTCTTAAATATTGGTATATATTGAGATAACAAAAGACATATCAAAGGAGGGGCTTGTGATGAATAAATCGAAAACCAATTTTGTTATCGATATAATAATGTTTTTAGGCATGATGTTTCTGGTCGGAACAGGTTATGTGCGCAAGTATATCCTCCTGGGCGGAAGTGCCAGTCGGGCGGCCTTCGGGCAAAAAATGAACATGTTCATGCTGGGGTTTGATCGGGATACCTGGAGTATTATTCATCTCTATTGTGGATACTTCCTTTTGTTTTTATTGTTGCTGCATATAGTACTGCACTGGAAACAGATAACCATCATGTACAAGCAATTAATCGGAAACCCCGTTTTGCGCATGATATTACTAGTAATTTTTATAATCATAAGTTTATTTCTGGTAGTATTCCCCTTCCTTATTAACCCCTCAATATTAACCCCTCAATGATACCCGGTTAAAAGCAAACTTCCTAAATTTGGGACTTCAACAGCATTCCCTGGTCTCTGCTTAACGAGAAACCAGATGCCCGGGTTGTTGGCCCACAAAATGAAATATATCTTTAAACAAGGCGCGGTAGCAAAATCTCCAGGCACCCTTTTTAAACTTGCTGGAAGCAATAGAATTTTTCGATCAATAGAAATTCAGACTAATAAAACGGACTTTATCAAGACCCAATACACTTTACATGAACAAATAACCCAATATATTAAAGGTATACCCAATTACGATAATTCCAACCGCTACGATCCCTACAAAAACCGCTAATAATTTGATTTTAACAACTTGATTGAGCATTATTAAAGAAGGCAGTGACAGGGCAGTAACACCCATCATGAAGGCCAGCGCAGTTCCGATCCCGACTCCCCTATAGACTAATGCCTCGGCGATGGGCAAGGTTCCAAAAATATCAGCATACATAGGTATGCCCACCAAAGTTGCAATTAAAACCGAGTACCATTTATCCTGACCAAGTAGGGCCGATATCACAGTATCCGGAATCCAATTGTGAATAGCCGCCCCAATCCCAACCCCTATCAGGATGTAGATCCAGACCCTCCGTATTATCTCCAGCACTTGATCTCGAGCAATATATAGTCTATCCCTGGTAGTCAACTCCTCTAGCCCACATTCCAGCGTCATATTATTGTTATAGACAAATGATTCTACATATTTTTCGAGTTTCATTTTACTAATTACAGTTCCCCCGATTACCGCTAACACGATACCCACAACCACGTAAGCAATAGCAATTTTCCAGTTAAATATACTGGCCAGCAAAATTGTTGAGGCTAAATCAACCAATGGTGAGGATATTAAAAACGAGAATGTTATGCCGAGAGGCAGCCCTGCACTGGTAAATCCTATAAACAAAGGTATTGATGAGCATGAACAAAATGGGGTAACCGTCCCTAACAAAGCGCCAAATGCATTGGCTGAAATTCCATTATAACGGCCCAATATACTCCTGGTTCTTTCCGGAGGGAAAAAACTTTGAATATATGAGACGGTAAAAATCAGAACCGATAACAGAATGAATATCTTTATAACATCATAAATGAAAAAGTGTACGCTCCCGCCAATTCTGGTGCCCATATCAAGTTTAAATACATTATCCACCAATAAGGCCACTAAATTACTGAGCCATTCCATTCTTAATAACTGATCATTTAACCACTGGAATATAATCACGACATCACCTCATTAATGGAGTTTCGGTTTCCGTCTAAACTCCTACTTTACTTAATATTCACATTATTTACTGTAAGCTTATTTAGTGGCATCCTTCAAATAGTTGAGCAGTTCTTCTTTACGTGGCACTCGGCCAGCAACTTTTACCTGGCCGTCTATAACCAAGGCGGGGGTAGCCATGACCTTGTAGTTCATAATTTTCTGAATATCCTTTACCTTGGTCACATCTGCTGCGATATCAAGTTCTGCCAGCGCATTATAAACATCCTTTTCCAACTGTTTACACCTAGAACAACCTGAACCCAATACTTCAATCTTCATTAATCTTTCCTCCCATCTATAATAGGTGCATATTTAATTACATCGACTTCATTAATCGGGCTGGGTCGCACAGTATTCTCCAGTAGTTGAGGGCATACGGGAAAACTCCGCGGTTAGCTCAGGAATTTCTTCGAGCGGTTTATCAAGATACCTTTCGAAATCCTCCTCAATCTCTTTTATCAGCTCCCTGTCCAAGCTGCATATACGGCGCTGCCCCTCCTTGCGCTCCTTTACCAGTCCAGCATGTTTTAGGACTTTGAGATGCTGCGATATACGGGGTTGACTAAACTGCAAAATGACCTCAAGATCACAAACACACAAATCCTTAACTGCCAGCAGCTTAATAATCTTCAACCGACTGGGTTCCCCTAAGGCTTTAAATACAGTCTCAAACATAAATTTTTTTCTCCTTATCAACTCACGCTATTATTCCCTATAAACTCCCTATAAACTCACCCTATTATTCCCTGCGCAAGTCCCTGGCAAGAACTTACGATATAAGTATATGCTTATACATTTATATGGTCAATTATTTTTTCATCAAAAATGTCATTGATTTAAAAATATTTTTCCGACAGCTTGACTATATAACAAGAAATTTACATAATATACTATAGGCGGCAATGCAAACGTTTGCATTTTCGCCCCTACCTCTCATTAATTGAGAGAAAGACATTTTATTAAATGAGGAGATACTAGAATGAAAACACTTGCCTTACAAAATATTAGACGTCATCTAATATGGATTCTCTTTCTTTTCTGCACCTTATGTCTAGTAGCAGGATGTAATGACAAACAGGTATCGGTGCCAGCAGGACAAAGTAAACTCAAGGTAGCGGTCACTATCGTTCCCCAGGCCACGTTTGTAAAGGCTGTGGGCGGCGACCTGGTTGATGTGGTTACTATGGTCCCCCCCGGGGGCAATCCAGAAAACTATTCCCCCACCCCCCAGCAGATGATGGAGTTTAGTAATGCCCAGATCTATTTCGCCATCGGCGTGCCATCGGAAAAAGCTACCATATTACCTAAAATTAAAGATTTGAATTCCAACATTAAACTATTGGATTTGCCCGAACTGGTAGATCAAAAATACCCCCCTCATGTTTTTGCTACGGGTGAAAGAGATCCTCATATGTGGCTATCTCCCAGGCGGGTTAAAGAAATTGTCCTTATTACCGCTGAGGAACTGTCTCAGTTGGATCCTGCCCATCGGGATATCTTTGCGGCGAATGCCCAGGCCTACAATACCCAACTAAACCAACTGGACCAGGATATCAAGACCTCTTTAGCAGGCTTGAGCAACAAAACCATAATCGTTTATCACCCTGCCTTCGGCTACTTTGCAGAAGATTATGGTCTAAATATGGTTGCCCTGGAAGAGGAAGGCAAGGAGGCCACGGCAATTAATTTGCAAAAAGTAATCGACCTTGCCAAAAAGGAAAATATTAAGGTTATATTTTACCAGGCCGAGATCGACAGCAAACAGTCTCATACTATGGCAACAGAAATTGGCGGGCAGGCAGAAATGATAGCACCGCTGGATCCAGATTACATCAATAATCTGCAGAAAACCGTGCAAACCTTTGCCCGGGTTCTGCGCTAAACTGGGGAAGTGATATACTTGAAAACAAACAGAAGCTCGGATTATGCTGTCGACATACAGCATCTGAGCGTTCGTTATGGCACTATCTATGCGTTAAAAGATATTAATCTGCAAATCGAATACGGTGATTTTGTGGGAATTATAGGGCCCAATGGTGGTGGTAAAAGCACACTCTTAAAATCTATCCTGGGTCTTGTAACCCCGGTCAGTGGACACATTTCAGTTTTAGATGTCACTCCTCAGCAGGGACGCAGTCAAGTGGGCTATGTGCCCCAGGCAACCAACATTAATAAACAGTTTCCAATATCTGTACGGGAAGCGGTGCTCATGGGGCGTATGGTTGGCAATAGCGGCTTTTTACACCGATATAATCGGGAGGATCAAGACATAGTGCAGAATTATTTGCAGCGTCTGGAAATAGCTGATCTGGCCGACCGTCAAATAGGCCAGTTATCAGGGGGACAATTGCAGCGAGTTTTAATAGCACGAGCACTGGTGGTCCTGCCCCAAATTTTACTGCTGGACGAACCTACGGCCAGCCTTGATGCACATTCTAGTTCTCAGATTTACGAGATTTTACAAGGTTTAAACCAGGATGTAACTATAGTTATAGTAACTCATGATACCCTGGCCGTAAGTTCTTATCTGAAAACAATTGCCTGCATTAATCAGACTTTATACTACCATGGAGACCCGGACCTTTCCAGTGACCTGGTCATGCAGCTCTACGGCTGCCCGGTTGAACTTATTGCCCATGGTGTCCCCCACCGGGTATTGGGCGATCATAATCATGGAGGCGCATAATGATCAGTGCTATCTTAAACTATTCATTTTTACAGCATGCCCTCTGGGCAGCTCTGTTGGCTTCGATTGCTTGTGGAATCATGGGCACCATTATAATTGAGAAGAAATTAGTCATGATGAGCGGCGGCATTGCTCATACCGCCTTTGGAGGTATTGGTCTCGGATATTTTTTGCAGATAGAGCCAATTATCGGCGCTCTGTTCTTTTCCATTTCATCAGCACTGGGGATTGCGGCAATCAAACGCAATTCATCCACCAACCCCGACGTGCTGGTGGGGATGTTCTGGCCGCTGGGTATGGCTCTGGGCATCTTATTCATAAGCTTCACCCCGGGTTATCCTCCCGATATGACATCCTATTTATTTGGCGATATTCTAACCGTTTCCAAATCAGATCTATGGTTTATGCTTATACTTGATATTTTAATTATTAGCGCTGTATCTGTATTCATTAACCTGATCGGTGCTTACCTTTTCGACGAGGAATTCAGTACCGCGTTGGGCCTTAATATGCGCTTTACGGACTATATGACCTTTGTCCTGATCGCCATCACAGTAGTCGTGATCATCCGTGTAATTGGTATTATCCTTATTCTGGCCCTGCTCTGTGTGCCCCCTACTATAGCGAGGATGTTTACCTATAATCTCAAGAAAATGATGATGTTGTCCATATTGCTTGGAGTCGCCTTTTGTTTGACTGGTTTATGGGTATCCTATACGCTGCAATTAGCCTCCGGAGCGGCCATTGTCATTGTTTCGGTTTTAGCCTATACTCTGATTTCAGCCTGGCAATATGCCCGGAATCGTAAACTTGCCCAAAACAGCCCCATGTAGAACTGAAAAGGGTTGAGTCTCAAATATAGTAACAGGAGACGATAGCTATGCCTACCCGGGCCGAAGTAGAAAAACACTTGTCTGCCAAAGGATATAAGCTTACTAAAAACCGTCGTATTCTGCTGCAAGGACTGCTGGAATTGGCGGAATGGGCTACTGCTCAGGAACTTTTCGAATATGTTGCCGCCCGTAATAAAAAAGTAAACTTTTCCACCATATATAGAAACCTTGATCTGCTTACCGAAATAGGCTTTCTATGCCGTGTAGATCGTAATAACGATATTCATTACTATGCCCTAAACCACGAAGAAGGCCACCATCACCACTTGATCTGCAAATCATGCAGCAAAGTACTCCCTCTTGACTTCTGTCCGCTCAGCAGCTTAGGCCCTTTGGATTTACAAAATTTTTCAGATATCGAATGTAAGTTTGCCGTTTATGGCTACTGTCAGGATTGTCAGTCTCAACACCTGGACAAGCGGCAAACAACCGAACGCGCCCAGGATCATAAAATCATCCCGCCAACTGCCAATAAGCCCCCGGGGAGATAAACACGACCCGAAGCATCCTGTTTATTTTTTCGGTTCACTAAAAGATTGCACAAATCAATACATACCATTGGCTGTCAATAATCCACCATATAAATCAGCCCTTAAATTTGACTTATTGACTGCCTGGAATCCCCTCCGTACACTTTGATAGGTTTGCGGGTTTGCAGCGGCTTTACCAAAGGAATAGATGCCTCCTTCAATGTTTGCACCATCCCACATTTTGTCACAGACACTACTCACTTCTTTCGCCTCATTAGCAGTCATCAGACCGAATTGGACTTCCACTTTGGTAGTTGGTCTTATCGCCCACTCCCAACTGGCCGAAGTAGTTCCACCCACATGAAACAAACATATTTTGTAAGACATGACCTAAAGCTGTATGGGGATTGATGATGTCATCATAGTTTCTCGCTATGGTGCATTCTCATTAATTGTTTCCAATTAGCTTGACATCATTAGAATAACAGTAATAATATATACATAAGCTTATGGGCATATGCTCATATCAATTAAGTGTGCCTGTTGGAATCTTACTCTGTAATATCCTGTGAGCGGATTTATCAATTAAATCTTGAAAGGAAGTGAATAACATGTCCAAGAAGATAGCTATTTGTTCTACGGGTTCGTCCCCATCTTCACAGATAGACGAACGGTTTGGCCGCTGTTCCCATTTTATGATCTGGGATCCAGAAACCAAGCAATATGCGCCGCTATCTAACAGTGGAACTGAGGCGGCTCACGGTGCCGGGACAGGTGCAGTTCAAGCGCTGCTGAAAAACGACGTGGGTCTGGTTATATCCCATCGGATAGGCCCTAAAGCTTTTGGGGCTTTGGCGCAAGGCGGAATAAAGGTTTTTTCTGGTATAGCCGGTAAAACTGTCGAAGCAGCTCTGCAGAGCTACCAAGCCGGTGAACTGCAGGAGTTGCTGTCCCCTAATAGTTAATCCTGAATGATTAGCAGGAAAATTAGAGAAGTCTAAACAAAAATAATTATATTGGAGGTAAGTTAATTATGTTAATAGCCGTTCCCAATGAAAACAATATGGTTTGTCCGCATTTCGGGCATTGTGCAGAATTTACTCTTTATGATACCGCTGCCAAAACCTTCAAGACTGTTCCCAGTCCTGGTCACGTACCCGGAGCCTTGCCCGTTTTTTTGAAACAACTGGGGGTGGAACTGGTTATAGCAGGCGGCATGGGCGGAAGTGCCCAGGATCTATTTGTCTCCCAGGGTGTACAGGTAATTGTTGGTGCATCCGGTAAAATTGACGATGTTATTGTCTCCTACGAAAAAGGCGAATTAATCAGCACTGGATCAGTTTGTTCAGAACACGCCCATGCTGGAGACTGTCACAGCTGATATAAAGCTGAGAAAGGGAGCAAAGAATGCAAATCGCAGTAGCCAGCGGCAAAGGCGGTACGGGTAAGACTTTATTGTCTACCTCTCTCATGAAGGTTCTGGCCGACTATGATCCGGTGTTAATTGATGCCGATGTGGAAGAACCTAATGCAGGATTGATATTAAGGCAGGAAGTCATAGATACTGCTGACGTGAATCGGCCGGTTCCCGAAATCAACCTCCAAAAGTGTAATTTCTGCGGAAAATGTGCGGAAATATGCAACTTTAATGCCTTGGTCGTACTGGCCGATAAGGTGCTGGTCTTTAACGAACTCTGTCATTCCTGCGGGGCCTGTGCTTATCTTTGCCCCCAGAATGCTATAAAGGAAAAGGGGCACCCTATTGGAGTCATTGAAGAAGGTAGAGTTTTGAGCGGTGGGACACTGTTAACCGGCCGGCTTAATGTGGGGGAAGCCCAGAGCCCACCACTTATAAAGGCGGCCAAGGGCAGAAGGAAAGATGCTGAATTAAAGATTATCGATTGCCCTCCCGGGACTACTTGTCCCATGATCGAATCCATAAGAGACAGCGACTACTGCCTGCTGGTAACTGAGCCCACGCCTTTTGGTCTGCATGATCTTGAACTCTCTCTAGAAGCAACTAAAATGCTGGGTATCCCCAGTGGTTTAGTAATAAACCGCTGGCAGGGAGAAGATGAAGACCTGGCAGCCTTATCCAACCGCACTGGAGTTCCTATTCTGGCCAGAATTCCTTTCGATTCCAAGCTGGCCCAGGCTTATATGCAGGGCCGGGATCCTCTGGCAGCTATGCCGGTTTTACACAGTATTCTATCTGACATTATGAACCAGATTAAGGAGGCGATAGCATGAAGGAGATATTGGTTATTAGTGGCAAAGGAGGTACCGGTAAAACCACGTTGACTTCCTCCTTTATACACTTTGCCGATAATTGCATCGCCTGTGATTATGATGTGGATGCCTCCAACCTGTCCATCCTCTTGCAGCCCCTCAATCTGATCGATTTTGATTTTAGTGCGGGAGAGACTGCCTGGATAGATGAAGAGGCTTGCATAAGCTGTGGCCTTTGTGCTGAACTATGCCGTTTTGATGCTATTGACTCACATTATCAGGTTATGTCCCTCTCCTGCGAGGGATGTGGCTTTTGTGCGCAGGTCTGTCCGGTGCAAGCCATAACTATGCAAGCCAGGCCTTCAGGCCGCTGGTTTTGCGGGATTTCCCAGCAAGCTAATACAGTGCTTTTCGCCGAGCTGCGGCCTGGTGAAGATAATTCAGGCAAGCTCGTAGCTCAGGTTAAGTCGATGGGTCGCAAGATGGCCGAGGAAAACCAGATTCCCCTTATTATTGCCGATGGTCCTCCGGGGATTGGCTGCGCAGTCATCTCATCCATGGTGGGGGTTGACCTGATAGTACTGGTGGCAGAACCGAGCCGATCAGGTTTTCATGATTTACAGCGGGTCAGTCAGTTAATGCAGCTGCGAGGTATCAAGGGTGTATTGATCATTAATAAATGGGATCTGAATCCAGAGATCTGCAGGGAAATGGAAGAGTGGGCACAAAAAAACGAGATACAACCGCTAGGCAGGATTCCCTTTAGCACCAAAATCGCTCAATCAGTTGCTGAGGGTCAAATCCCGGGCTCCAATAGCGATATAAAAGAAATGCTTTTTCCCATCTGGGAGAATATTGTTGATCAGTTGACGGTTGTTTAAATGAAAGGAGTGATACTAATGCCAAACAAAGATGGAACTGGACCCCAGGGTAAAGGATCCGGTACAGGTCGGCTTAGGGGGGGCTGCGGCGCGGGTCAAGGAATTAACTCCAATAATGGCGGCCAGATGCAGAAACGAAGGGACGCTGCTGGTAATGGTTCAGGCTTCGCAGGCGGCGGACGGGGCCGCGGACTAAATTCGTCCGGCAATACGCAGAATAAATGATAGAGTAGTACAAGAGACCCGAGTTATACTCGCTCTCTTGTACTCTTTAATGTGGATTCGACTAAAATGCTAATATTGCAATGAAAGCGGGTGAAGTATACATAATGGACAACTCCAACAAGGACTGTTCTATCTGCGTGAAGCAGCGTTGCCGCAAAGGCAAAGACTGTTATCCAGATGTCAACTCAGGTATAATCGATAAGTATATCGAAGCAGACAATCTTAAGATAAGCAGGTAATCGGCTATCTTTTTGGCAGTATCTTTTAAGGACTCAAATATATGTTCATTTTCCAATTAAGCTCACCCCTATTTATTCCTTGATAAGCATGATGTCGTTTTGATTGGCCCCGCATCTTTCCATAAAAAGATTGCATTTACACAAGAAGACATAGTACAGATTATCTCGTCCACTTCCGTACAGTGATTCGAAATTGCCCTGACCCTTGGCAATAATTAGATCAGCCTCATTAAACACCTTTTGAAAGCTATGGGAACAATGTTCGAGCACCGTTCCGGGAATATCAGTACCGTTGTTGATAATGCGGGCATAACCATCCATACCTACCAGGTAAGCATCTTCCTCAGTAATGTCGTTTAAAACCGCTTCTCCCCGGGTGGCAAAATCAATTTCCAGCCTGGGATACTCTTCCTTAATGGTGCGGATAAAGATTTTGTCAAATACTATCTCGCCGGTATTATCCCCCAGATAGAGTAGTTTCCTGGCCGCTTGCAAATCGGATTTCAATACATCAAATGCCTCGGCGGGGAAATCTTTGGCCAGGGTTTGGTGTATGACCTCCAGTACCTTTTCCCGCGATAAATCGTGACCCGGACCGAAATCAATTATATTTCCTGCCGCGGCCAACTTCAATGCCACCCCCAAACGATCTTCAGCAGATCTAACCAAATCCCAAAATTCCCCTTCCAGTTTCAGCATCTCCGAGTTGTAAAAGTGTTTTTCTTCCCGGTAGGGATCCTGATTCTGCAAGGCATCTTTAAAAGCCCGTTGAATTTTCTGAGCTGCATACGGTGCGCTAGCCTGGTCTTCGATAGCGGCAATCTCCAGCATAATTTTTTTTACCAGACTACGCTGTTCTGCTTCAGTATCCAGGTGTACCTTGGCCATTCTAACTGCCTGATTGATTAAACAGGGCAGACATTCTATGCTTAACTTCATATAAACCTCCAATAATTGTTCGATTCAGGATTCTTTTCCAATGATAAAATAAACCTTACTACCAACACTCGACAGAATTTCATAGGCAACAGACGAAGAGCTGCAATTAAATTGCAGCCCTCATACAAAAAACTTCATCTTAATTGGCCATTTCCTTTTCCATCCCAACGGAAGACGAACATGTCTTTGCGGGCATTTGCCCACTTGAAATGAATATAGCAGTTATAAATCTTTATGTCAATTGAGACTGCTGATTGTCGGTACAAATTCCTGTATAACATGCCCCATTTTAGGCTAACGTCATATTGAGGCCCTTCCAGTGAGATGTCGGGAAGTTGCTGCATGCGAAGCATTAGCTATGGATAAAACAAATTTAAAACTAAAATATTGGCTTCATCCGAAGCAAGTCATTTCTCCCTGAGCTAATGTTCCCAATCAAACCGTGTATGCGCGGCGGGATGCCAAAAACGCCTGGCAGGTATACAATATGAAACGCCAGATCAATTTAGCCCCCGAAAGAAATAAGATGACCAGCCATTCCCAACCGCATAAGGGGACGGTTTTAAATACCCCTTGCATAAAGGGAATGTACAGGACCGAAAGCTGCATAAAGACTGAACATGATACCGCCCCAACCAGAAATTTGTTGGTAAAGAAACCCAGTTCAAAGGGTGAATACCTTTCTGAACGACATTCGAAAACATAAAATAATTGAGCGAAAACCAGGGTGGTGAACGCCATGGTTCGAGCCAGGGGCAAACCGTCGATTCCGTTTATCCGCGCCCCTACAAAACCAACCAGAAAAGCAGTTATAGTAATGGCAGCAATATAAGTCCCCCGGCTAAATATTATCCAACCCAGTCCATGAGCAAATATACTTTCGTTTTTGGGCCGTGGCCCCCGATTCATAATGCCCGGTTCAGGCGGTTCGATTCCCAATGCCATAGCCGGCAGTCCATCCGTTACCAGGTTCACCCAGAGCAGTTGAATGGGTATCAAAGGCAGGGGCAAACCCATCAGGGAAGACACAAACATTACCAGAACCTCCCCAATATTGCAGCCCAGCAAATAACGGATGAACTTTCTGATGTTGTCATATATTGCTCTACCCTCATAGACAGCCTGCACAATAGTTGAAAAATCATCGTCGGTCAATATCATGGCGGACGCTTCTTTGCTTACTTGAGTGCCGCTAATTCCCATCGCTATGCCAATATCTGCGGTCTTGATAGCCGGGGCATCATTCACTCCATCTCCAGTCATAGCAACAACCTGATTCCTTTTTTTAAGCACGGTTACAATTCGATTTTTGTGCTGCGGCGATACCCTGGCAAAGACTCGATCCTGCATGGCTCTTCTATACAACAAATCATCCGATAAGTTGTCAATCTCGGTGCCTGGCACCACTTTTGAACTTTTACTTATACCGATTTCTTTAGCAATAGCGGCCGCAGTTTGTGGATGATCGCCTGTTATCATAATCGGAACAATTCCCGCAGTAAGACAAAGGTTGACTGATTTAGCGGCTCCAGGCCGCGGAGGATCCATCATACCGCACATACCCACCAGTATCAGCTCGGATTCCAGGCTGTTTTCAGGTAGGTGCTCCCAATCCTGATTGGTGAGGTTTTTATATGCAAAACCAAGGATGCGCAACGCATCCGCCGCCCATCTCTCCTGCAATTGCAAAAAGTGAAGTCTATCAGCATCAGTTATCCGGCTAATCTTGTTATTCTTCATTATGTGCGAACAAGAATTGATGATCACATCAAGGGCACCTTTGATCAACAGGCATGGTCCATTATCATCAACTATCACGCTCATCTTTTTACGTTCCGAATCAAAGGGGATTTCTTTCAATACCCTTTTATTTGAAGATATTCCTGCCTTAGCTGCCATAACCAACAGGGCCGCTTCAGTCGGATCACCCTGGATTTCATAGCTTCCATTAACCTTTTTCAGATCAGAATTGTTACAGTTAACAGCAACATCCATAAGTATCCCCATTGTTTTATCTACCACTGAATTCTGTTTATTCTGGTTAATCAGTCGGCCTACCGGTTGATACCCATCCCCTTCAATATCAATTAGTTTATCAAAGGTGGCAATCTTTTTGACTGTCATCTGGTTACGGGTCAGGGTGCCAGTCTTGTCAGAGCAAATTACCGTAGTACAACCCAGGGTTTCAACCGCAGGCAGTTTCCTCACTATGGCGTTTCTTTTAGCCATTCTTTGTACGCCGAGCGCAAGCACTACTGTTACTATAGCAGGGAGTCCTTCAGGTATGGCAGCCACAGCCAGACTGATTCCTGCCATAAACATGGTCATCACGTTTTCCCCTCGCGCAATGCCAAGCATGGTAACTACTGCACAAACAACTAAACAGACAACGATTAATACTTTACCCAGCCCATCCAACTTTACCTGTAATGGGGTCATGTCCGGTTCTGCTTCCCTCATCATTCCCGCAATTTCACCCATAACCGTATTCATCCCGGTGCCTACTACTACACCTTTACCCCTTCCTCTGGTGACAGCTGTACCCATAAACGCCATGTTGCTTCTTTCAGCTAGAGCACAATCTGGTGGAAAAATAATATCAGCATTCTTCTCCACGGGTACAGATTCTCCGGTTAGGGCGGATTCATCTACCTCCAGGCCAAATGATTGCAACATTCTAATATCAGCAGGCACTTTATCGCCAGCTTCCACTAATACTATATCACCCGGCACCAACTCTGACGCCGCAATCATAAGCCTTTGTCCGTTTCTAATGACGGTTGCAAAAGGCGAAGCCATCTTTTTTATTTCTTCCAAAGAACGCTCTGCCTTGTATTCCTGTATAAAACCCAGGATGGCATTGATTACCACTATAGTCATAATTGTAATAGCATCTGCCATAGCTCCAATTATGCCGGACACGACCGTAGCGCCTAACAGCACTAAAACCATGGTATCAGTAAATTGATTCAAGAGAATACGATAAGGATGAATTGCAACGCCTGCTTCCATTACGTTGCTGAAATGCAATTGACGACTGGCAACTTCACGTTGGTTCAATCCCAAATCCAAATCGCTATTAATGCTTTTCATCACATCTGCTATGCTTTTATTCCACCATGAAATTTCGCTCATTCTTACGCCCCCATGAATCTGTCTCAGACAATTTTATTCATAAAGGGCCCACAAAAGACCAGAGGACAGACTGTAAAGTCCATCCTCATGTAATCATTTGACTATTCATGTTTGTATTGGCGGTTTTTTAGTGCTTGTTGGTGAATGTCGCTGCTTTTTTAAAATCCTTATTACTATATGCCTCTTCCCCCACCATACTTATAAAAGTAGTTGCTTCATGTTCAAATAACTGTTGTTCCGCAGGCGGCTCAAAAATCCCATATGTTTTTAAGACAAAATCACTTACCCTGCTGCCAAATAAAAATACATATTTAGGTTTAAGAACCTCAATTTCCTCTAATAGAAAATATAGACAATTGATTACTTCTTCATTGGAAGGTTTAACAGGAATTCCATCACAAGACCGGTTGGTGAATAGACAAATATCATTGTGATCCAGTAGTCTACTGTTTAGAGTGCAGGAAATATCCTGACCCCGAGTACAGGCTTTAGGCTGACAACGAACTAAGAAGGTGTGATAAATTCTATTTACACTAAAATATTTCTGGATGGATTTTCTCATTGCAACAACCCAATCAATATCTTGAGTGTAAATACTCTCACCTTCAAATACCACCATAGCCTCCGGCTCTAAATCGCCTTTACCAAAGGAGGGTTTGCTGGTACATTTAAGCAGGGCAGGGCATCTGTTGCAGAGTCTAATTCTGCCTTCCAATTTTATTATCGCTTTAATGTTCTGTTCCCGGCAGTTAACATCCATGCAATACCTCCTCGCATTTCATTTTCTCGTTGCATTGTTTTTACTAGCGCGCACAAAAACAATACCGCCTCTGGGCGGCATTACATGCAAACTACGGAACCAAATCATAAACCTATACACATTCAACTGTTAACCTTGCTTGGTCAAGGTTCAATTAATTTTATACAAATACTCGCGGGTTCGAGCGCTCACTCCCCAGGTAGCATTAGTTAACCGGGTAGAAATATAACTACGGATATTATCATCCATTTCCGGACTTTGCAAATCAAAGAGGATATAGAAAGCCCTCAAAATATCGTTCATATTCGTCATTAGTCTCTCCGGTGGGGCTAACTTGAGTAAACTGTCCTTTTTACCATAGAAGAATATCATCCTTCTCAATATCCACATTATCTCAGCATTACTAAATATTTTTTTCTCCATAATCTCGGCCAAGAGTCTATCCGGGCCAATATCATATTCCCGTGTTTGGAGATCCTTAAATTCATTGGTTTCGGTTATTGAACATGAAATCCCAAATATATTGTTTTCCATTTGTAATCCTCCTGCGTTGGTCTACCTAATAACCCTTCTTGCCCCGACATAAGTATTGGCATAATAACCTGTATTCAGGGAAGAATAAATGACTCCTCCGCTCTGCGGTGAACTGGAATGAATAAACTGGCCATTTCCACTGTAAATCCCTACATGGCTGATCCCACTGCCGGCACAATTGAAAAACACCAGATCGCCGGGAATAAGATTAGCTTTGGTAACTGCAACTCCATTTCCATACTGAGCCGCAGCAGATCTATATAATGATATATTAAATTGGCTGAATATGTATGAAGAAAACCCGGAACAATCAAACCCACCCGGGCTGGAGCCCCCGTACCTGTATGGTGTGCCCAGGTATTGAGCCGCTTTGGCCACCACTCTGGATCCCGTAGATCGGAAGAGCGTCGTGTAGGGAAAGAG
>ENA-UOOK01000093-UOOK01000093.1-fermentation-metagenome-genome-assembly--contig:-NODE-93-length-97008-cov-31.367395_pt1 | contig 97008 bp, 96 predicted proteins | sample MGYA00245777_ERZ724023 | MGnify/ENA primary metagenome ERZ724023 (study PRJEB28704, sample SAMN03018312) | fermentation metagenome | biome: anthropogenic terrestrial biome; feature: soil; material...
GGAACCTTGTCTCAGGTTCCATCTCCGGGCTCTTGCTCTCACAACCCGTACCGATCACAGGCTTGGTGGGCCTTTACCCCACCAACAACCTAATCGGCCGCAGATCCATCCTTAGGCGCACGAATACATTTCAATGGAGAACCATTCCAGGAACCTCCAAATATCCGGTATTATCCCCAGTTTCCCAGGGTTATCCCAGTCCTAAGGGTAAGTTATCCACGTGTTACTGAGCCGTTCGCCACGACACTCCCGAAAGAGTATCGTTCAACTTGCATGGCTTAATCGAACTCCAATAGCAGTGGCCTCCGCCAGGATCAAACGGATTTCCCCCCAAAAAAAAAGAAAAACCCTTCCAACCAAGCGGAAAAAAAACCATATCATATTACAACTTGAGAAAGTACATTACACACTAAAAAGAAATCTCACACGAGAAATTTCCATAATAGCACACAGAGATATCCGGCAAAAAAAAACAACCAAATATCACCACAACAAATCTACCAAACCAACATCAAACCCAAACAATTCGCTATTCGCAAGGGTTCAGGCCCTCATTTACAAAAAAACCACAATTCACCAATCCATCCAAGCATGATTATTCTCACACCCAAACAAACCAACAAACCATAGCACACACAATACACCCAACCCACACAACCACAAACAAAACAGAAAAAACTACAAAAAAAACCACAAGAAAAAAAACAAGAACCAAGTACAGAGAGTCTAGGACAACATGTTTATTTGTCGTGTTAAATCTTTGAGGTAGCTGAATCCAGGAAAACAGGCTATTTCCAGGTTATTCTTAATTTAATTGGTAAGCTGCACTTGATTAAGCTGCAAAATTGAAAATTTTGATAAAAAATTTGGTAAAAAAATGAGAATCTATTTCAGTGATGAGTACATATCCACATATATTAACTGGTAATTCTTAAGGTATGGGAAGTTGGGTTATATGGATAAGTATTCTGTAGAAGTTGCCGTGTTCATAAGTATTATAGTACTTATTATTTTGAACTTTATTGGTTTTGGAGGGGTTTTTGGCATAATTGTAATGGGATTTGTTGCAACTTATCTCACAGTCCCTGAAAAATCAAACTACAAGGTAGGAAGCATTGCTGCCTTCACATTTTGCATTCTATCATTCTTGTACGCTTTCTTCACACCTCCAAGTTTACCCTATAAACTTCCAGCTTACTCAGCGGGTTTAGGACTCGCAGCAAGCAGTTTGATAAATCTAATTGGCGGGTTTATGGTGGCTGCCATGGCTTACATAATTTTGGGATCCTTTGGAGGGATTATTGCAGGCTTACTATCTCCAAGGAAAAAAAGTAAGCCCAAGTACAGGAAACCTGAACACAAAAGGAGAACCCTTAACCGTGTTTCATAACTTTATCCAAGATTTAACTTTCTTTCTCAAATTCAGCAGATTTTATGGGTACGATTTTATGTGTTTACCTATTAGTGAGATTTTACATGAAATTTTTTAGTTTTAAATAAAAACATGAAAAATTAGAAGACAAATAAATTATTTATTATTATTTATTCCATTTAAAGTAACAATTTCTAAGAAATTTAACCAAAAAAAATAATTTTTTAACCAAAAAAATAATTTCAGATTAAAAACTGGTTTAATAAGATTAGTTTATAATGGTGATAAAAGATGGAAAACATTGTAATTGTGGGATCCGGAGCAGGAGGTGCTTCCGTTGCAAGGGAACTTTCTAAAGCTAAGAAGAATGTTACCATAATTGAAAAGGGGCCTTCTGTAAAATCTAAAAAAGCTTACCGGTGCTATGAAAACTCCAACGTTGGGGTTGAACTTTTAAAAACATCATGTGTTGGTGGTGCAACCATGGTAACGGCGGGAAATGCCGTTAGAACCTGTCAGCATACACTGAAAATGCTTGGAGTTGATATTGAGAAAGAACTGGATGAAGTGGAAAAAGATCTAAATGTGAACGCATTACCTGATTCCCACTTTGGTGAGGGAACCAAAAGAGTAATGGATGCTGCTGAATCTCTGGGTTTTGAGGTTCAGAAGATGCCAAAATTCATAGATCCCACTCTCTGCAAACCCTGCGGAAAATGTGCCTTTGGATGTCCCAATGACGCTAAATGGACTGGTTCAAAGTATGTTGAAGAAGTAAAACGGTACGGGGCAAAGGTAGTTGATGGTACACCAGTTACTGAGTTAATGGTTCAAGATGGAAAGATCGCCGGTGTTAAAAGTGGTGAAAGAGAGTTTCCTGCTGATAAGGTTATTTTGGCTTCTGGAGCTATTGAAACACCCAAACTCCTACAGAGAGCGGGTTTAAATGCAGGAGAAAATCTTTTCGTGGATACGTTTGTTACAGTGGGGGGAATGTTGAAGGGTATCAAGTTCAACAAGGAGGTCCAGATGAATGCCCTCTTAAAACACGGCGATGTTGTTCTGGCTCCCCACTTCTCAGAGATCCTTGTGGACAAACTTCAAGGTTACGGAGCCAAAACTGAGGATATACTTGGAATAATGGTAAAAATAAAAGATGAAGCCTCTGGAACTGTTATGGGAGATTCTGTAACTAAATACAGCACAGCCCATGATGTTGAGCTTCTTGCGGAAGGTTCAGCAATTGCAGGTTCCATACTGACTGAAGCTGGTGTTGATCCAAGAACACTCACCTCCACTCTTGCAAGGGGAGCTCATCCCGGTGGAACTGCTGCCATAGGCAGTGTTGTTGATAAAAACCTTGAAACAGAAATATCAGGGTTATTTGTTGCAGATGCAAGTGTCTTCCCACAGGCTCCAGGTGCACCACCCGTCCTTACAATAGTTGCCCTTGCAAAGAAGCTCGGCAAGTACCTGATTCGGGACTAAAAACCTGTTCAAGACTAAATTTTTAAGATCAAATTGATAATTTAAGCTCTTTTTTATTATTTTTTAGGATTTTTAATTGAATTTCTTGGTTATTTTTTTACACTATTTCTTTCTATTTTCAATTTTATTGTGTTTTCAAGAAATATTAAGTTATTAAGGCCCTCCTTTTAGATTCAGAAGTTCAAACTGATGATAGACATGAGAGGGGGGAACGAAATTTAAACACGGCAAGATCAAAAAATAAAAAAAATATGAAACAGAAGGTAAAGATTATTAAATGAACGGTACGAATACAATTGATAAATCGTGCAGTTTGGAGCATTGATAACTTGAAATTTAATCTTGAAGTACTAAATAAAATAGAAAATTAAAAGGTTTTTAAACAAATGGATTCAAAAATACTGGGCACATAACGTGATTTTCAATGATTTGATTGTTGTTAGACTTTAAAACTGGATGGTGATGGTATGGAAAGGTTTTTGGATTTTTTTGACGGTATTGTGGGTGTGATGGTTTCTCCAGAACGTTCTTTCAGAGAAATTCTGGATAAAAACTCTGCAACACGAGGCATATATATTTTTATTTTCTTTGCAGCATTTTTAGGGATTATGGTAGGTGCATTAATTGCAGGAATTGTAAGAAACGCATTTCTACCCGTCTTACTTGCAGTGGTCTTTGTGGTTTATGGACTTGTAAAAATATTTATATGGGCAGGAATTTCCCATTTGGTGGCTAAATTTGTTTTTAAAGGAGAAGGAACCTTTTTAAATACCTTTGGACTTTTTGGGTACAGTTCTGTTACCTACATCCTTGGGATATTTGGAGTGATGACCCTGATACTTGCATCAACAGTTTTCACATCGGGCATGCTGTGGCTGCTCATGTACATCTGGACCGTCCTGATTGGAACTGTTGCTGTGAATGCAGAACATAAAATTGGAATGGGAAAATCATTTTTATCCTGTTTCGGAGTTCCTTCGCTGGTTGTAATTCTTTTATTAATGGTAGTGGGGGCTTTATAAATGGAAAGCAGAAGATTTTGGGGGATCATCATCATAGCTGTTCTGATTGTGGCTTTCTGCACAGCGTTATATGCAACAGCCTTTGGACTGGTAAAAAATCAAAACCAGGAAAAACAGGCCATTGTAAACAATTACACGCTTACAGATGCCCAGATGGCCGGTGTTAACTACGTCAACTTCAACTTTGAGGGTAACGCCACAGGCGTAGGTGTTGTATTTAAAAACAACAGCGACACACTTTACAACATAACCACTAAAAGGGATAACAGCAGCTCAAAAGAGCCTGAAGTGACCTACACTAAACAGGGCGAGGTTTTGAACGTGAACATGAAACTTGACAGTGGATCCGCAGACGTAGTGCTTGGAAACAGGTGCACCTACAACGGAACCTTGAACAGTAGGGTTGGAGGATACTCACTGATCCTTACAAACGGTTCAAAGGTTGATAATCTCAATGGAACCATTAAATATGCAGGCGGAGGAATGCTCTACCTTGGTGATACATCATTCAACCATGTGGACATGAATGTGAATACTGGAGGATTCATGATTCAGGGGGTTAACCCAAACATCAAAACAAATGGATCCATAGCAACCACTGTCCAGGTAGGGGGTGTCACAATCAACCTCAAACCAGGTAACACTGGACTTAAAATAATGGGAATGGTTGATCTCGGTGGAAATACATTTGAACCCGATGCATTTGATGTGATACAGAACAGTGCCAGTGTTTTAGACATACAAACTAAAGGTTACAATGACCAGCCTGTGAAACTGCAGATAAACAACACAATTGGGCTTGGTGGTTTGAACGTGAACACGTTCATGATGCCATTTCCAATGGATTATCAGTGAAACCTTGATGAGAAATGGAACCCTGTGATCAAAAAAATGGAACCTGCAGTTTTTAGTTTTTCTTATTTTCCCTTCCTTTATTTTCTTTTGAATTGAGTATTTGTGATTGGATTGAGTATTTAATTATAAAAAAAGAAGTTTAAATGATCCCAAACTTGTTTCAGGCCCACAAACTGGATTTTTAAGGAGAAGCAAAGGTTATAATGTTATAATGGTAAAACTCTTCTACCATGTTCTTCATTTATAACCTCAGCCAGTCCAACGTACACAGCACTTAAACCCGTGAATATTCCCTCGTATCCAGCTATCAGGGTTATGGATTTGATTCCTGTGATTTCACCAGCTGTGAGTAAGAAGAACAGAACTGCCAGCGTTATGAATATCACCTGAAGTCCTCTTCCCTTTTTCAGTGTTCCAAAGAACATTGCAAGTGTGAAAATTCCCCACATGAAGAAGTAAGCTGCAAGTGATGCTGGGTCAGCTGCCTGAACAGGTGCGGCTGCGGCTGTGAATATGGCCATTGCAGGAACCATCAAGAGGAAAACAAGCGACCACCAGAAGAGGCCGTATGAACCAAATGCGACCATTCCAAAGGTGTTACCCTTCCTGTATTCCATCATACTTGCAATTATCTGGGCTATTCCTCCATAGGCAAATCCCATTGACAGTATCATGCTGTTCATTGGGTAGAATCCTGCATTGTGAAAGTTCAGAAGGACTGTGGTCAGTCCAAACCCAAGAAGTCCGAGTGGTGTGGGGTTTGCAGTTGTGTCCTTCAGTACAAGGTTCTGATTTTCCTGATTTTCGACCATATCTTTACCCCACAGTTTTTTTACAATCTAAAAATTCAACCAAATTAATGATCAGTTAATGATCAGTCCAATTTTCCAAGAAAATTTAAAAAATCTGGAAAATATTTAAAAAGTTCTTAAAAACCGTTTTAGCCTTTAAAAACTATTTTTAAAATTTTTTAAAAACTTTCTTAAGCCTTTAAAAATTTTATTCCATTGATTTACAGTTGATCTTTAATTTTTTTTCTCATATTGGTTCTTTTAATAGTTTTTTTCTCCTTTTTGTCTTTTTATTCCCTTTCTGTGTCTTTTACTCCCTTTTATTCCTACTAACCTTTTTTCTACTTCTTCTAATGTTTTACTCTCTTTAGTGTTCTTCTTGATGCTCTCAATTATCCTTTAAAGGCTCAATCTTCAAGGGTTGAGGTGTCTCCCAGATCTTCACCATTTTCCTGTGCCCTTAACACTCTTCGCATGATCTTGCCGCTTCTGGTTTTTGGAAGACTGTCAACCTGAACAATTTCACCAACAACTGCAACAGGCCCTAGCTCGTATCGCAGGTGCCTTTCCAGATCTTCGATCAGCTTGGTTTGATTTTCCATCAGTCTGGTTTTAAGCTTGTAACCCTCCTTGAGTATGACAAATGCTTTTATAACCTGTCCTTTGATTGGATCTGATTTTCCAATGACAGCTGCTTCTGCAACTGCAGGATGGCTTACAAATGCAGATTCAACCTCAGCAGTGCCCACCCTGTGTCCTGCTATCTTAAGAACATCATCTGATCTTCCCTGGATCCAGAAGTAGCCGTCCTCATCTCTTCTTGCCATGTCCCCAGCAGTGTAGACTCCCGGTATCTTGTTCCAATAGGTATCAAGGTACCTCTGCTTATCTTTGTAAAGTGTTCTGAACATTGCAGGCCACGGATTTCTTACAACCAGGTATCCTCCTTTTCCAAGTGGTACAGAGTTACCCTCCTCATCAACGATGTCTGCATCAATTCCAGGGAAGGGTTTTGTAACTGAACCTGGTTTCAGTGCTGTGGAAGGTAACGGAGCTATGAGGTGCATGCCTGTTTCTGTCTGCCACCAGGTGTCCATTATCGGTGCCTTCTCCCCTCCAATATTCTTGTAGAACCACATCCATGCCTCGGGATTCATTGGCTCGCCAACTGTTCCCAGTACCTTTAAGGATGAAAGGTCGTAACTGTTTGGGTACTTGTTTCCATATCTCATGAGATGTCTGATTGCTGTTGGTGAGGTGTAAAATTTTGTAACACCATACTTCTCAACGATTTCCCACCATATTCCAGGACCAGGGAAGTCTGGGGCACCTTCATAGATCAGGGTCGTTGTGCCCAGAAGCAGCGGTCCGTAAACTGCATAGCTGTGTCCTGTGATCCAGCCCACATCACCTGTGCACCACCAGAGGTCGTCGTTGTGGATGTCAAAGATGTTACGGGTGGTTGTTGCCACTCCCACCATGTATCCTGCTGTTGTGTGGAGTACTCCCTTTGGTTTTCCCGTACTTCCAGATGTGTAGAGTATAAATAGTGGATCCTCTGATTCCATGGGTTCTGGTTCGCATTCTGCTGTTTCCTTCTCCATGAAACGTCTGTAAAATATTTCTTTTCCACTTAGATCCGATGTTTTTATGGGTGTTCCTGTATGTTCTACAACAATGGTTGTTTCAACTGTTGGACATCGAAGCAGTGCTTCATCTGTTATTTTTTTCAGTTCTATAACCTTTCCACGTCTGAAGGTTCCATCTGCAGTGACAAGTATCTTGGCTTTTGAATCGTTGATTCTTTCAACAACGGCTCCAACACTGAGCCCCGAGTAGATAACGTTGTGAACTGCTCCAATCTTTGCACATGCAAGCATGGCTACAAGGAGTTCGGGGCACATTGGAAGGTACATTGCAACTCTTTCACCCTTTTTAACGCCCAGGTTCTTCAAACGGTTTGCAAATTTGTTCACCGCAAGGTAGAGTTCGTAGTAGGTAACCTTCTTTTCATCACCATTTTCGTTAGCGTAAAGAATTGCGACCTGATTTCTTTTTTCTGTTTTTATCCACCGATCAACGGCGTTGTAGGTAAGGTTGATCCTGCCTCCGGTGAACCACTTGTAGAACGGTTTGTTACTATCATCCAATACAGTATCCCATTTTTTAAACCAGTGAAATTGTTCTGCTTTTTCAGCCCAGTATCGTTTAAAATCCTTTCCTTTCTCAATTTCAGCTTCCCAATCTTTCACATTGGCTTTTTCTACAGTTTCTGCATTCGGATTAAAGATCCGTTTTTCATTAAGGAGAACGGTTGTATCCTTAGTCATTTTCTTTTCACCACTGTTTCTTTCTTAATTTAACTTCAGCGAATCTTCTAAATCTTCTCGCGTTCTAAAATAAGTTGCTTTTACTATATATATTTTTTTATTATTAATCATTATAAATATTGATTAATCATTATAGATTATGTTTAAAAGCTGTGACAGTTCAATTTACTCAAAGAACCTTATTAACGTATGGAATGTATGAGTGAAAACAGGAAAAATCAAAAAAACAGCAAGTCTATCCAAAAAAGATCATTTAAGAAGTTGAAATTCTAAGAAATGAAGTTTTAAAATATGAAAATAAAATGTTTGAAAAATAAAATGTTTGAAATAATTTTTTTTACAGTTTATGATTCCTAAAGTTCTTATATTAATATTTTGGCTTTTTAAATTAATTAAATTAATTAAAAATTAAAATTAGTTAAGAAAATAACTCAAAAACCATAAAACATGAATTTCAAAGCTTATATAAATTTTTAAAAGGAGCCCAAGATAAGTTAGGAGTTAGTTCTAATTAAAGTTTTAATTAAACGAAAAGTTTTAAAATAAAAATGAAATGGGGTATGTAACCTTGAGGTTACATCATTGGTGGCATTCCGCCGGCTCCGCCCATTCCAGCTGCAGCCATCTCATCAGGACTTGGTTTTCCTGAACCTGAGGATGCTATAACATCATCGATTCTTAGGATCATTTCAGCTGCTTCAGCTGCTGACTGCATTGCCTGTTTTTTAACCCTGTGTGGCTCTATTACACCAGCTTTGTACATGTCGCGTACCTCACCCTTGAAGACGTCGAGTCCCATGTATAGGGATTTTTCATGTGCAGAGCGAAGGTCCACGAGGGAGTCTATGCTGTCAAGTCCAGCGTTTTCAGCGAGTGTTTTTGGGATAACCTCAAGTGCTTCTGCAAATGCAGCTACAGCTAGCTGTTCCCTTCCAGTTATGGTGTCAGCGTATTCCTTCAAGCTTTTGGCTATTGAAATTTCTGCTGCGCCTCCACCTGCAACAACTTTACCATCTTCTACTGTGGCTGATACAACACCTATTGCATCGTCAACTGCCCTTTCTATCTCGTCAACAACATGTTTGGTTGAACCGCGGAGTAAGAGTGTAACTGATTTTGGATCCTTGCATTCTTCAACGAAGATCATTTCTTCGCCTGATACTTTCTTCTCTGCAACTGTTCCTGCCTGTCCAAGGTCTTCAAAGCTGAGGTCTTCAACGTTGGTTACGACCTTTGCACCGGTTGCCCTTGCGAGTTTTTCCATGTCGGATTTTTTAACCCTGCGGACTGCCATGATCCCTGCCTTTGAAAGGTAGTGCTGAGCAAGGTCGTCTATTCCCTTCTGACAGAAGAGAACGTTTGTGCCTGCATCTTCGATCTTGTTGACCATGTCACGGATCATCTGTTCTTCCTGTTCTATAAAGGCCTGCATCTGTGATGGGTCTGTTATCCTTATTTCTGCGTCAACTTCTGTTTCTTTAACTTCTAATGCGCTGTTTAAGAGTGCTATATTTGCTTCCTCGATTTTTCTAGGCATTCCTGGGTGTACCCTTTCCTTGTCTATGATGACACCATGGACCAAAGCGGATTCATCTATACTTGCACCCTCTTTTTTCTCGAGTTTTATGTGGTCTGCATCGATTTCTCCGTTTTCCTCGACCTGTTTAACAGCTCCAACAATGAGTTCTGCCAATGGTTCCCTGGCTTTTTCTGTTCCTTTTCCAGTCATTGCAGTCATTGCAACCTGCAGGAGAGTGTCTCTGTCATCTGCATCAATTGCTATTACATTCAGGATTTCTTGTGCTTTTTCAGCTGCCTGTCTGTATCCCATTGCAATAATGGTTGGGTGTATGTCCTGTTCAAGGAGTCCTTCTGCTTTTTTGAGGAGTTCTCCTGCTATTACGACTGCTGTGGTTGTTCCGTCTCCCACTTCATCTTCCTGGGTTTTTGCAACTTCCACAAGCATCTTTGCTGCAGGATGTTCAATGTCCATTTCTTTAAGGATGGTTACACCGTCGTTTGTAACAACAATGTCTCCCAGACCGTCTACAAGCATTTTATCCATTCCTTTTGGACCTAATGTTGTTCTGACAGTCTCTGCAAGTATTTTACCTGCCATTATGTTCATTCTTTGAGCGTCTCTTCCTAAAAGTCTGTTAGTACCTTCGGGTAATATTAAAATTTGTTGGCCTTGCTGACCACTTCCATATTGAGCCACATTATTCACCTCTTTTTTATTATATTCTATTAGTGGGTTAGAGGTTCTATAAATAGTTTGTGGTTCAATTGTTTTCAGGGGATTAATCCGCGAACCAACAAGTTAAACTGCTTTATATTACCTTAAACTTTTTTTTACAGTCAAAATTTGGCTTTATAGAATATAAAACCGTGGAAATTTAAAAAGTAATGATTTCATCATGATTTTTTAGTAAATTTTTAGCAAATTGGCAAAATGAATTAACACTATAGAACACGATCACAGACTATCAGAACATGAAAAACCGTGATCTATCACTTTTATTACAATTAACATCCTCTTAACTTTAAGTTTTTATCTAATCCACCTTTTTTCTATCTATTTATTTATCTACCTTCTCCCAAAGAAGTTCTCCATTGTTATTTCGAGACTTAAAGTAACCCTTTCTTTCAAGGTTCTTCAAAGCGTGCTTAAAGTTTTCAGTGGACAATTCCTTGAATCCTATGTCGTATATATGAGAATAAAGATCGTTTTCAGTGCTTTCACCTTGAGGTAAGAGCTGGTAAATCTGCGACTGGAATGATGTAAGATCTTTTTTAGGTTTCTCTGTAAGAGCTTCAAAGTACGTTTTTATCCTCTCAAGATCTACTTCAAGATCTCTTATTAAAGCATTTTTTTCATTTAAAATAGTTTTAAGCTGTTTTATTTCTACATTTTTCTCTTTAAGCTGCTTTTGAAGCTCAATTTTAACTTCTTCCACTTCTACATTCTTCTCTTTAAGCTGCTTTTGAAGCTCATCTTTAACTGCTTTTAACTGAATGTTATCCGTGCTTTTGGACTTCGATGATGCATTCTGACATTTTTTAAGCTCAACCTTCAACTTGCTGATCTCAAGCAGACATGCTTTCACAAGCTGTCTTAACTGTTCCCTTTCTGTATCCTTCAACAACGGCATTCTTATCACTACTATAATTTCTGGACGAACCTATTCTTAAGTTTTAGGATATCCTCCTCAAAGTGGAGTATTAAAAGCGAACATAGCACACCAATCAACGCACCAACCACGACATCAAATGGGTAATGCACACCAACGTAAATCCTTGAAAATGCAATGGTACATGCAAATAACAGAAAGATCGGAAGGTAACCGTATTTTTTACCGAGAATCGTGCAGCCTATAAAGGATGCAACGGAATGACCCGATGGAAATGAGTATTCATTCATGGTCACAAGCAGGTGCACGTTTTTCAGAGTTATAAATGGGCGGGGTCTTGCAACCTCGTACTTCAAAATTTCAGTCACGCCGTAGCCAATTGAAAGGGCAATCACAATAATTAAAGCCACATTTCTGCCTTTTTCACCACCAAAAAGGAAAAGTAGAACACATAGAAATAACCAGAATGCATCAGTACCTGCATTTGTTATTAGGGGCATTAAAAAGTTGAAAAATGAGTTCTGCAGGTTAAGATTTATCATATAAAAAATGGTGGTATCCACCTGACTCAATGTACCGATCAAACCTTCCAACATGGCATCACTTCTAACTGTCCCAACAACTAATGGTAAAAAATTGGATTACTGAATATTTATTGTGGAAAGAAGTTTTAAACTTATCTTCTATTAAAAAAGTTTGTTTCCAGATTAAAAACTTAACTGAAAACCTTACCCTGAAAAAAATATTTTTTTATATTCTCTCAGTTTCTTCTTTCTGTTATCTTCTTAGTTCCTATTTTTATATTTCTCTTAAGTTTTATATCTCTCTTAAGTTCCTATTTTTATTATCTCTCTTAAGTTCCTACTCTTATATCATCCTGTTCCTATTTTTAGGGGGTCTTCAAGTTATTTTTCTCAACACTTTAATTATGCCCAAAGTCTTTGCTTCAGGGAAGAGCCGTGCATGATGAACTCAATTTAAAAAATAAAAAGAAAATAAAAGATCGTTATTTTCTTTTCTCTATCTTGATCTTAAATGGAGATTTTACTTCCTTCCTCCTCAGGACCCATACAGTAATTCCAAGAACTATCAGTACGATCAGCCAGACTGGGAAAACAAATATCGTGTCATTGGTTGTCAGAGTCTGTGTCTGGTTAACCCTTCCATACTTTATGGTTGTTTTAGCATTATAAAAACCTAAATCTAAAATTCCAGGTTCCCATGTGGTGTTGAGGTAGTACTGGTCATCTGGGTACACTCCACCTGTCATGTTAAGGTGGTGTTCGCTGAACCATCCTTTAACATCCACATCCCCTGTCATGTTGGCATAAACTGTTCCATTATTTTTAACATGATAAACGAAGGATCCCTTCATGAAGCTCAAAAGAAATGATGGTGCACTGTGCTGCATAAGCTGTAAAGATTCAACTATGGGGCCTGGAAGTCCCACAGCTATGGGCACAACCAGTTCAGGAACCTGCTGGATCTGCATGCTGGGTAAATTTCCATTTGTCTGCTGGGCTGATTGCTGGGAGTATCCCCTTATAACAAGTGCACCCATTGCATCGTAGTAGTTGATGTTGGATGGAAGGTTCACATTGAAGTTAACTGTTTGCTTTTGGTGGGGTGCAAGCAGGAAGTTGGTGGGTTCAACTGTTATCCATGTTGCTATACCCTCATCTGAGAAAAGGAGGTTCACATTATCCATTTGAAGCCTTTTCTTATCTACAGTAACGTTAAGAGTTTCGTTACCAATGTTTTCCACGGTAACCTGGCCCTGGTAGGTTTGGCTTGTCCCCATCTTCAAGTGGAACCCACCTGGAGATGCAAGAATTCCCACAGCAGATGCTGAGCCCATTAAGCCCATGCTTATTAACAAAATCGTGAGTGTTATACTGAATTTTTTGAAAAATCTCTTTGAAACCATTCAATGCCTCCGAATAAATGCCTTGAATTGTTTTATATCTGTTTAAAATAGTTTAGAGTTATTGATATATAAATCTTGTAAAAAAATGGATTATTTTTTGATAGATTTTAAAAGAATTATTTTTTTGATGCATTTTTTTTATATGAAAACTGTTTGAGGATAATATAATTTTTGGGGTTATAGATTTGAAGAGTAGGTTTGAAGATTGTAGAGAACCTGTAAAAAAATGAATTTTCTGATTAAACACGTTAAATTTTTAAAACGCGTTAAAACCTAAAAAAATAAAAAAAATAAAAAAATAATTAAAACAACATTATGATTATAAAGGACCAGCTTGACCAGCTTGAACTGCAGAGAAGTACACTGTTGATGCGTAGTTACCTGAAGCTGTTCCAAATGGCACTGTTAGGGCAAGGTCTACACTATCTACATTTGGACCACTCTGTGTTGCTGCAGGCCAGTTTTCATGTATCTTTGCATATGTTTGTGTGAATGCAGTTTGTTCATTTGTACCAGTACTATCCTTGTAAAGGAAGTTTGATAGTGCTATGGTGTTTGTGCCAGAGGTTAAGTCCCCTGATGCTTTTGTGTAGACATCTATTGGAACGTTTGAATATGTGTAAAGCTGTTCACCACTTGCTCCACCAGCAAATGTGGTTTGCAATCCGTCAGCATCCCGTGAACCTAAATTTATTAGGGAGTTGTTTCCAGCATTTTCCCAGGTTGCTGCAATGGCAATTGTTGGATTTACTGTAACCTGAACCTGCTGTGTTGTGGATGCTGTTTGAGCTGCAAAAGCTGGACAAGCACCCACTGCAATTACCAGCGCAAGGGCCATTATTCCTATTATATTTTTATTTTTCATTTATTTCCTCCATTAACTTTCTAGACTAATAGTACCAAATTATTCAAAGTTAATACAGTAAGATCGTCATGATCTCTGTATTAAAAAAGATTATTTTTGTGAACTGAAGTATTATAGTCAATTCCCAATATATATACCTTTCGAATTTTTTCGAAATTAAAGGGCTTAAAACATGATTTCACTCTACTTTTCCCATGCATATAAAAATTTACATTTAAATTAGCAATATTTGATCCAGAGAATAATTTTAATCTCCTAAAATTAACTTCAACAGAACCAGCCACTATGTGACTCATTTCACAAAAATATGATAAGATCATAAAATAGTGGACGGGAACCATTTAATGATCTTGTTAAAACCAAAAAATATGAAAAAAATGTCACAAAGTTAGAAGTATAAATGAACAGTTTTAAAATAGAATTTTAGATCGTATTTGCGGGTTAAACAAAAAAATAGAAGCAATTTGCAGATTAATGAATGGGAAAAGAGCTAAAAAAATGTTTTTAAAAAGTTTTTAGAGGATTGTTTTATTTTTCTCTTGTTTTACTGTTTATAATTAAAAATTTTGCACTGAAATTTATTACATCTAAAAAAATTATTAAATTACATAAAAAAACGTAAAAAAAAGTTCAAAGTAAAGTTTTTGTCCATCAGATAACTAAAAAAACTATTTCAAGAAATTCTGCTTCAAAATCAATGAAAATGAAGTTTAGGTAGACTCCATCATTACAGTGTAATAAACTGTTGTACGGTAGGTTCCAGGACTTGTTCCCCAAGGCACTTTTAAGTAATAGTTTGCAGGGACTGTATCTGAAACACCATAGTTGTAATAAAGAAATCCTGTTGATTGTACTTGAAGAGGCCATGATCGGACCAGAGCGTTATTTGTTGTAAAAGCTGTCTTACTTAATCTTGAATTTGAAAATCCATCGTACTTAAAATTATTCAACACAATGGAATTAGAACCATCACTGAAATCGTCAGATCTAACATAAAGGTTTAATTTGTCAACTTGAGTTGTCCACCACCAATCAGATTCACTACCACTCACAGTAACGCTTGTCTGGGCAAGGTACGGCCATTCAGAGTCATCAGCAATTCTCTCACCCAAATTTAGGTTGGTGTTATTTAGACTTATAGACACTGACTGACCCCATCCATTTGCTTGCGCCTGTGCCTGCGCCTGTGATGCTGTTGATGTTTCAGCAACTGTTTGGTTTGTCACATTTTGGTCTGTAATGTTTGCAGAGCTGGCATCATTCAAGGACAGAAATGTGCTGAAAACCATTATTGACACTATTAACAGTATTAAAAATGTGTTTTGTAAGTTTTTCACTTAACAGTCCCCTTTTCCTTTAAGTGAATGGTTTTGTATGTTTATTAAAAACCGAAGGTTATGGATACCTCATTTAATGCATAAAAAATGAAGTATAGACCTGCGGTCCGTGATAATAACTTCAAAGATCAGGAGTTAGTAGAGTCAGGAGTTAGTAGAGAGATAAAAAATAAAAATTTGAACCATCTTAAAACAAATGCGGCTCCTCTCTTTACATTATCTCGTTTATAAGCTCTGCATTAAGTATTGATGCTCCTGCAGCTCCCCTTATGGTGTTGTGGCCAACCAGAACGTATTTAAGGTTTTCTGGGAACACATTGTCCCTGCGCACCCTGCCGACAGAAACTGCCATTCCTCCTCCAGCTCCACGATCCATACGTGGCTGAGGCCTGTCATCCTCTTCACGCACAATTACTGGGGATTCAGGTGCTGAGTGCAGTCCAAGTTTCTGTGGAAGCCCTTTAAATCCTTTAAATACATCTTTAACATCATCCACTTCAAATTCTTCTCCCATCTCAATGAAGACTGCTTCAGTGTGTCCGTCGATCACAGGGGTTCTGTTGCACGATGCGCTGAGTTTGAAGTTTGCAGGCGTTACAGATTCTCCGTCGAAGTCCCCTAAAAGCTGGAGCGTTTCTGATTCCATTTTTTCTTCTTCACTGCCGATGTAAGGTACGATGTTGTCGAGTATGGCCATTGAGGGCACCCCACTGTAACCTGCACCGGAGACTGCCTGCATGGTTGACACGTAAACCCTTTTTATGTCGTACTGGTCGTAGAGCGGTTTCAGGGTGAGGGTGAGTGCTATGGTTGAGCAGTTTGGGTTCGTTACAATGAATCCGTCCCATCCCCTGTTTTTCTGCTGAGTTTCAATGAGGTCCAGGTGTTCTGGGTTCACCTCTGGTATGACCAGGGGCACGTCAGGTTCCATCCGCATTGCACTGGCATTTGAGGCCACTTTCATACCTGCAGCTGCAAATTTAGGTTCAACAGCCGCTGCTATGTTTGCAGGCAGTGCTGAAAATACCAGATCAACATCTTTAACCTCTGAAGGGTCTGTGTCCACAACTACTGTGTCTTTAACTGCTTCTGGTATTCCAGTTTCAAGGTGCCAGTTTACAGCATCCCTGTATTTTTTCCCTGCTGATCTTTTCGATGCTGTGAGTGCAGTTATCTCAAACTGCGGGTGATCCGCCAGTAGTTCAATAAAACGCTGTCCAACCATTCCAGTTGCTCCAAGAATTCCTACGTTTACCATTTTATTTTCCCCATATGCTGGATTTATCTCTTAAAAATTAATTCAATAGAGTTTCATGATTCTAATTTTTATTTTAATTTTCAGCTCTATTTATTTTATCCAGCTCTATTTATTTTAACTTCCACCACTTAAAATTTAATAATACTTTAATTTTTATTTAGTACTTTAATTTTTCCATCTTTTCTTATGGAAAGTCTCAATTCATCTTTGAATGTCTTTGTAAATCCATTACTTATTTCTATTTGGGAACCCTTTTTAATTTTTGTATTTCTGGCCGTGTTATTCCATTAGTTCCAGGGTTACACTTCCAGTACCATCCTCAACTACGACCAGCCTCAGAAACCTTCCATCTGATCCTCCATCTGATCCCTTAAGCTCAATAGGATCACTTGAACTTGAAACTCTGCCTGAAACAGCTAAATTAAATAATCCTGTTTTTAAATCTTTTATTTCAATCTTTTTATTCCTTTTTATTCCTTAAAGGTTTTTTTTTATCTTTCAGCACTTTATCTTTCCTTAAAACATTTTTATTCCCTGCTCTTTTAACCTTTAACGTGAAGTCCATCTTATTTTTGCAGCGCAGTTCACCTGAAACTTCAACACGTTCAAAAAGTTCTGCAGAATCCAGAAATGCAGTGTTGCCCTTAAATCTAACTGCAATATCCCTTCTTTTGGTTCCAAGGATGTAAGCTTCATTTTTATCTATAAAAGCCAGATCTCCCCTGAAATTAACTGTTCCATCTGCCTTGAGGGTTAAATCTTCAGTTCCAAGAAGTTTTTTGAAGTCTTTTGGGTGGTGCTGAAATATCCCCGCCAGGTTGTGGGCCTTACATGAAAGTACGTATTTACTTGTATTTGAATAGGGTTTGGATCTCTCATGATTCCATATTTTCATGAAAAATTTACTTGCATCCTTAACAGCCTCATCACAGGTTGTGTAAATATTTGTTTCTATCTGGGGGACACCCTCATAGTTTCTGGGGGATCCAAGCCCGGTTCCTGTGAGATTTGAGGAACCAACAAGCAAAGATTGGTTATCAACAATTATCATCTTTGCATGGAGGTTGTTGTTGTACCTCACAGACATGTTACCCCTAAAGATTCTCTTCCACTGTTCAACATCCTCCAGTTGATGCAAGTGCCTGAAAACATCCACCTTTAAGAGTCGGGTGATAAGGCACAGTTTCAGATCGGGATTGTTTGAAACTGCATTTTCAAAGGGGATAACAAGTTCTTCTCCAAGACCTATCCACGGATAGATCATGTATATCGTGTTCTCTGCACCATTTAAAACTTTATGGAGCTTTCGAAGGTAAGATCTATCTTCCTTGAGAAATGTAGGATGGAAGGTTGTAACTTCATGAACAGATTCTTTAAGAGGTTTTCCACGCCCAAAAAACATACATCCACCTTTTCTGGTTAAAAAAATACTTCTGGTTAAAAAATAATTTTTTAAAGTTTTTTTTATTTTTAAAGTTTTTTTAAAGTACTTGTAATTTTTACTTGTAATTTTTTTCTAATTAACATTTTTCTAATTAACATTTTTTTTGTTAACGTTTTTTTTTGTGGTTAAATTATTTGTAAGCAACTAAGTAAGATTTATTCTAAGTATTTATAGATTAATGAATCTTTTCTAAACCCCTTAAGTTACACTATAAAAAAAGTTACAAGAAATGCCGGATTTTGCAAAGTGTTCGTGAAAAATTGTAGAAGGTTCATAAAATGAAAGCTGTGTGAAAAATGTGTAAAAAAGTGTGAAAAATGTGTAAAAAAATGTTCAGGCAAAAAAGATGTTAGTTCAAACCAAGAACATCAGCCATGTCACTTATTTTACCTTTCTCTGCATTTACAACATATCTTAAAGCTTTTATCACACCGTTTACAAAGGCCTGCCTGCTCTGGGCTCTGTGAACGAGTTCAATGCGCTCTCCTTCACCTGCAAATAGTACAGTGTGGTCTCCTACGATGTCGCCACCCCTGATTGCATGTATTCCTATTTCATCTGCTGTTCTCTCACCGACTGCTCCCTTCCTGCCGTAAACTCCTACTTCATCAAGGTTGCGGTTTAGTTCATCAGCTATGATCTCAGCAGCATGAACTGCTGTTCCTGATGGTGCATCTTTTTTGTGTTTGTGGTGTGCTTCAATTATTTCCACGTCGTAGTCTCCAAGGATTCTTGCAAGGTCTCTTACAACTTTGAAAAAGACGTTCACTCCCACTGCCATGTTTGGAGCTATAACTGCTCTTATTTCATTTTTCTCTATTACAGATCTTATTTCAGCCATCTGTTCATCACTGAATCCAGTTGTACCAACCACAAGGTTAACACCGCACTCTGCACAGGTTTTTATGGTACCAATGGCTGCTTTTGCTATGGTAAAATCAACCAAAACATCGGGTTTTTGGGTTTCAAGTGCCTGTTTGAGGTTCTCAGCACCAGTTACATTGACACCCATCTTTCCAACCCCAATAAGTTCTCCCACATCTTTACCCTCTTGAGAGGTGTTTGGAGCTTCTACTGCTGCCACAACTTCCATATCTTCCTGCTGGAGGATTGTTTTTATTATCTTTGAACCCATTCTTCCACATGCACCTGTTACAGCCACTTTGATCATATTTATCCCATCTCCGTTTGTGATAATTTGGAAAAATATTTTAAGAAAATTAAAAATTTAAAAATTAAAGCATTATCCTAATTAAAGAATTTTTATCCCAATTTTTATCCTATTAAGGAAGTTAATCTAATTTTTATCTTATTAAGGAAGTTAACCTGTTAAAAAATTTGATCTTTTCATTGACTACTTGATCCCTAACAAATCAACTAAAAAAAATAAATTGATTGAATTTAGATCAATCCGAGATCGTTTAAAACCCTCTGAAGTTTTACCTTGTTCTCCTCTTTAAGAGGTGCTAGGGGCATTCTAACATGACCTGCCGGTCTTCCCATTAGATTAAGGGCTTCTTTTGCAGGAACAGGGTTTGATTCTACAAACAAAACCTTCATAAGGTTAAATAATTCGTAGTGAAGTTTTTCAGCCGTTTTGAAATCTCCTTCAAGGGCAGATTGAACCATCTGGCTCATTCTTGCTGGATCCACGTTGGCAACCACACTTATAACACCCTTTGCTCCCAGCGCCATCATTGGAAGGGTCAGGTTGTCGTTTCCAGATAGAACCATGAAGTTACTGCAGTTTATCTCCTGAAGTCTTTTTATGGTCTGGGATACTTTATCAAGGTCAGGGTTTGCCTCTTTTATTGCAACTATGTTTTCAAGTTGGGCTATTTTAACTATGGTCTCCACTTCAAGGTCTGTTCCTGTTCTTGAGGGTACATTGTAGGCTATTATTGGAATGTTGGTTGAGTCTGAAAGCAGTTTGTAATGCTCGTAGAGTCCGTGCTGCTGGGGTTTGTTGTAGTAAGGAGTTATTACCAGTGCTGCATCTGCCCCTGCATCTTCAGCATGCTTCACAAGGCCCAGTGCTTCACTTGATGAGTTGCTGCCAGCTCCAGCTATTGCTGCAGCCTTTCCATTGACCTCATCCACAAGGATGTCGACCATCTTCATCTGCTCATCATGGGTTATGGTGGCTGATTCACCGGTTGTTCCGGCTACCAGTATGCCGTTAACACCCCTTTCCACTAAATAGTTTATGTTTTCACGCATTCCTGTTTCATCCACTCCATCTTCTTTGGTGAATGGAGTTACCATAGCAACTGTAGTACCTTCCAATTTCATTTTAAGACTCTCCTTACAAGTTCATAAGCTTTCGTACCGTCAGCCCAGTCCACAAAAATAACAACAGAAGTTTGACTTGAAGATATCTCAACTATGTTGATCTTATTCTTATGGAGAGGTTCTGTTATTTTTGTTATTATTCCGGGAGTGTCTATGAAGTCCTGGCCTGTGGCCGTTATCATGGCTATTTCCATGCCGAGTGAAATGGAACTCAAGTTATCATTTCTAACAACAACTTCATGAAGGACTTCATGGGCCTTATCTGCAACATCTTTATCTATAAAAAGTGTTATTGAGTTTTGTCCAGTGGATATTCCATAAATATTCATATCGTTAGCTGTGAGGGTGTCTATAAGCTCTGAGAGTATGCCCTTTTTGGTTAAAAGTTCCTCTCCAACCACAGCTATAACTGATATTGGTCTTGGACTCAGAGCAGATGTTTTAAGCATCTGATTCTCTGCAGGGCCCATTATCTCGGTACCAGCAGCAGAAAGATCTCCGCTCTCAAATCCAATGATCTTAGCACTTATATCTGGATCCTTGTACCTTAAGGCATGTGGATGCAGTACCTGCGCCCCATGGGTTGCAAGGTCCCTCATTTCCTCAACTGATATCTTATCAAGCTTCTTTGCAGTTTGGAGTTTGTGGGGATCTGTTGACATCACACCCCCAACATCGGTTACAATTATAACCTCCTCTGCTTTGAGGCAGTGTCCCAAAAGGAAAGCTGTTACATCACTTCCACCACGTCCAAGGGTGGTGACAGCGCCTTCATCATCCCTTCCAAGAAAACCGCAAACCACAGGGATAATTCCCTGGTCAAGTAACTTCAAAAGTTCCTTCGATTTTTTCTCAGTTTCTTTGAAGTTGACCTTTGCATTTAAGTAATTGTTATCAGTAATAATGGGCCAATTATCCTTACTTGGATCAATATATTCGGATTTAACACCAAGAGACTCTATTGCTGATGAGAATAGTCTTATGCTCAGCTTCTCACCCATGGTAACTATGTCGGCAAGCTGCTTTTCTGTTATTGCCTTTCCAATTGCATCATCAACGATCTTCAGGATATTGTCCGTGGTCTTGTTTATGGCTGATACAACGACTACGACCTTTTTACCCTTCATGTACTCTCTCACAACAGATTCTGCTGCCTTTTTTATTCTCTCTCCGTTACCAAGAGATGTTCCTCCGAACTTGGCCACTATTATTTCCATTAATTACACACCTTTAAATTGAAAGTTAAGATTATAAAGAACCTGAGATTAAAAACCTCAGTCACCCATAACCTCAAGACTGTTGTTTAATTATTCTGGTCACATATCCAGCTATTTTATTTCTTAAATGTTTTGTACTGACTGTTGTGAATTCTTCAACCAGTTTTTTGTTTTCTTCAAAGTTGGTTGTGAACTTACCTTCGTAATTCTCAAGCAGTTCACTTGATGTTCGTTTGATAAATGTTGTTCGTATGTTACCCATTCTTTTCCCTCCTTAACATTTTTTCTTGTTCTTTTTTGTTTATATCTGTTAATATTTTCATTATACGGGTAAGACTGACTTCATCAATATTCTTTTTCCTTGCTATTTCTTTTATCTTTTTGTGAATATATGCTTCTCTTTTTTTATCCTCGATTTCCATGCCAAGAACTATTTTTGCATCCAGAATATCTCTTGCAAGGGAGGTTCTTTTTGCTATGAGATTTATGATCTCCTCGTCCATCTCATCTATTTTGTTCCTTGAATTTTGAAGTAGTCTTAAAGCTTCTGCCCTATCCACTGCTAATCACCTTAATGCCATCATTGTCAACTTCTGTTCTTATTACCCTTCCTCTATATGAACTCCATGCACTTTCAATTCTGTCAGCATTTTTACTCTCGGTTATCGCCACAAAGGATGGTCCTGTACCTGAAAGTCCTGCTGCAGTTGCACCAGAATCCAGAGCATCTAAAGCTATGTCTGGATTAAAACCAAGGGCTGCACAATATAGAAATCCATTAAGGGTAAGTGCACTGTAAATATTACCATTCAGGGCTTCCCTGAAGGCAACTTTAACGTATGGAGAAAGAAGCTTCATCTTCCTCACATCAGAATTTGCAGTGTGTGACATTGTATCTGGCATGTATATTAATATATTTTGCTCTTCCATGGGATGCCTCTGCAATATCTCCCGCTTACCGTTGTCTGTGATGGTCAGTCCACCAAAAAATGAAGCGCTTGCATCATCAAAGGACCCTGTTACAGTAACCCCTGCATCAAGCGAAGCATCTATGGCCATGTTTAATATGTCAAAGTCATTTATGCCAATTTCATACATTTTAAGCTGATATTCATCAAGTATAGCTTGTACAGTTGCCATTACAATAGCATTTGAGGTTGCACTGCTGCTTGAGAGTCCCGATGCCATTGGAAGTGTGGAACTGGTCTTAACTCTAACACCGGTTTCAAGGTCCAGATTTTCACATGCTTCCATGCCCCTGAACTTTTCGAAAACCTTCTCAACGCAGAGTTCCATCAGGGTGGTGTCAACTTCCCTGTCAGTCTTGCATTTTATCCCTGATGAACCGTTTAGTTCAACTTCTGCTGTAACGTAAAGTTTTATACCAAATGCTGAACCACATCCTGTGGATATGGCATTTATAACCGTGGCTGATCCTGGAGATCGGACTGTTGTCTTCAAATTTATCACCGTAAAGAGAACGAATTATTACTTAAAACCTTTTGAAGGATTGTTTCATGTTAATAGGTTTCATCATTACCAGCTACTTTAAACTGAGATATTTTTTTTAAACTAGGGATATTATTTTAAACTAAGAATATAAGCATTGTTTATTCAATTATTATATAAGAGAAGCATTAATAAATAACCGATAATATTATCAAAAAGAGCAGAAGTATAAGAAGTGAAAAAATGGACAAAAACACTAAAATTCTCTTAACAGTTATTGGGGGAGGGTTAGTAGTACTTTTAGTTCTTGCATTTGCAGTTTTAGCCTATGTTGGAGGCTCTGGTAGCAGTCACTACGGTAACGAAATTGCTGTTATACCCATGGAAGGTGAGATAGCCTATGGATCATCTACGGATGTTATAAACCCCGAAAGTGTTAAAAATGCACTGAAACAGGCAAACGATGACAACGGTGTGAGTTCAATTCTCATGGAGGTTAACAGTCCAGGTGGATCACCCGTGGCAAGTGAAGAGATCATGGAAGCTGTCAACAGCTCAAAAAAACCTGTTGTTGTTTGGATAAGTGATATCGGGGCTTCTGGAGCGTACCTTGCAGTTTCGCCTGCAAAGAAGATAATTGCAAGCCCCTCATCCATGGTTGGAAGCATCGGCGTCATAATGGACCTGGCTGATCTATCCAGGTACTACCAGGAAATGGGCATAAACAAGTACGCAATTAAGGCTGGCCAGTACAAGGATATGGGTGCAGATTACAGACCTTTAACCACTGACGAAAGGAATATGCTTCAGCAAATGGTTGACGAGGACTACGATCATTTCATGACTCTTGTTTCAGAGAATAGACACCTTGATAAAAGCTACGTTTCCCAGATTGCAGAGGGAAAAATATATACTGGAACAGAGGCTAAGGATTTAAAGCTTATAGATGATACTGGCAGTAAAGATTATGCCCTTGATGTTGCTGCCAAGGAAGGTGGAATAAAAGGAGGTTACACCACCATAACCATATCAACATCCCCATCCTTTGGAGATATGCTAAAAAACTTTTCATCAAACCTGGCTTACTCTTTAGGTGAGGGAATTGGAAGCAAGCTACAACAAGGAAACATCCAGTACTCTTTAAGTTAAGAGGTTAAAAAGTATATTTAATTAAAAATGGCCTATATAAATATTAGATACGAGGTGAAAAGATGGTAGTCAAACTTGAAGTGTTTACATCCCCATCATGTCCATACTGTCCCATGGCAATTGAACTGGTGGATGAAGTGAAAAAAGAAATGCCTGATGAACTGGAAGTTGAAAAAATTGACATAGCCGTTGATCAGAAAAAAGCCATGGAGTACGGATTAATGGCAGTCCCTGCAATCGCAATAAACGGTGTTGTAAGGTTTGTAGGAACACCAAGTAAGGAAGATCTAGTGGGAGCCATTAAAGAAAATCTTTAAATTTAAAGGATTGTAACATCAAAAAAACTGCTTTATTAACATGAAGAACAAAGACAGCCCAGAAACTCAAAAATACACTACTGGCGACTATGGAATCACAACAGGGACTGCTGCAACTGCAGCTGCAACTGCAGCCCTCCTATCCATAAGAGAACCTGTGGAACAAGTTAAAATAAAAGCACCAGCAGGAGAACTGGATATTGACATTGAAACATCCATGAAATTAACTGAAACCTCTGGAAGGGCCTCTGTAATAAAAAGGCCCTACAAAGATCCTGATGTTACAAAAAACCTTGAAATTTTTGCAGACGTCCAGCTAAGCAACAAACCAGGAGTAACCATCCACGGTGGCGAGGGTGTCGGCAGAGTTACAAAACCCGGACTCCAAGTTGGGGTGGGTGAATCTGCAATAAACCCTGTTCCCCAGAGTATGCTGCGTTCCAACCTTGGAGAAGCACTTAAAAAAACATTTCCCAACAAAGGTGTTTCCGTCACCATAAATGTTCCAAAAGGCCGAGAAATAGCTAAAAAAACCATGAACAGCCGTTTAGGAATAGTTGACGGAATTTCAATCCTTGGAACAACTGGCATTGCAAGGTCAATGTCCTCCAGAAGTTACAAAGAATCCCTGAAATGCCAGATAGACATTGCACTGGCTGAAGGCTACAAGGACCTAATCTTCGTGCCTGGAAACATTGGAGAAAAACTTGCAAAAAAGGTTTTAAATGTTGATGATGACCAGATAGTTCAGATGAGCAACTTCGTTGGATACATGCTCACTGAAGCCTCAAATGAAGGTGTTAAAAATATAACCCTCTTTGGACATGCAGGCAAACTCATTAAAATAGCTGCAGGTATATTCAACACCAGGCACATCGTTGCAGATGGACGTCGCGAAATAATGGCAACCCACACAGCACTTTCAGGTGCCAAAACATCTGTTGTAAAACATGTTTTTGAATCAAACACAACAGAGGATATGATAGACCTTCTTTATGATGAAAACCTTGTTGATCCAGTTTTCAACAGCATAGCAGGATCCATTAAAGATCTGTGTCAGGATAAATACGACATGAACTTTGATGTTGTCATAGTACGGATGGATGGAACTGTGCTGAACCAGAACCATGATATCATGGTTAACAAAGAATTTGTTTACTGAACTTCATCAATTTCAGGATTTTTAGGCCACTAAATTTTAGGCCACTGAAAGCTTTTTTTAATGCTTTTTTTTAATTATTATACACAGAATGTAGGGGATCCACAGGATCCAGTTTATCACGAAAGATCAGAAGATAAAGGAGACACTGCAAATGAGGGAGAAAACACTTACGCACCTTACAGACAGCGGAGTTCACATGGTTGATGTGGGTGACAAACCAATTGTAAGAAGAACCGCCACTGCAAGGGGTAAAATAAATCTTAAGGCAAGCACGATAGACCTCATAAAAAAAGAGGAGATAAAAAAGGGAAATGTGTTAACAACAGCACAGATAGCTGCGATAGGGGCTGTTAAATCCACACACCACCTCATACCACTCTGCCACTCCCTGAAGATAACAGGGGTGGAGGCTGACTTCGATGTTGGAGTTGACGTCATTGAAATGGAGGTATCTGTGCGTTCCGATGGGAAAACAGGCGTTGAAATGGAAGCACTTACAGGGGTGAGCATCGGACTTCTAACAATCTGGGATATGGTGAAAAGTGTTGAAAAGGATGAAAATGGTCAGTACCCTTCAACAAATATTTCAGACATAATTGTGGTCCGAAAAGAGAAAAAATAAAATGTAAACTGACTTAAAACCCTTTTTTAAACCTTTTTATAGCATTTATTTCTAGCATTTATTGTTTTAAGTGGCAAAAAATATCTTTATTTTTACAATAAAGAAAGAATTTTTTTTTAAACTTCCCTAAACCTGGAAAGAAGTTAACCTGAAAAAAGGTTTCCAGTCTTAAAAAATTCAATTATCATCCCATTATCAGGTTCTTAAAATTGTTGGGCCTATAAACATGAACATAGTTCTAAATCCAAAACTTAGTTCTCATGGAACCACTAGATATTTTAAGGTCCAATCCAAGATCATCATTTAATTTAAGCACCACAATTTACGAAGTTTAGAGTTTATGATGAACTTTACAGTTTATGAACTTTAATTTTAGAATAACAAAATCATTAAGGATAATAGAATCATTTTACAGGGCCTGATGGAAATGGAAACTTTAAAAAGTGAGATTAAGGACATAATTAGGGAATGCTACCCCCAGATAAAGGAGCTGAACCCTGCGCAGAGGGCAGTTGTTGACTCTGGATTTGTTGAGGATAAAAACAACTACATCATAGCCATACCAACAGCCAGTGGTAAAACGTTGCTTGGTGTTATGGCAGCTTTGAATACAGTTTTAAAGGGCGGTAAAGCTGTTTATGCAGTTCCTTTAATATCCATCCAGAATGAAAAGATCAAAGAGTTTAAGAAGTTTGAAAAATTTGGCATAAAAGTTGGAAAGCATCCTTCATCCTCTGATCTTGCGGTGATGGTTTTTGAATCCTTCGATGCCATAACCCGTTTTTCATGGAACACCCTCCGTGAGGTTGACCTCCTCATTGTGGATGAGTTTCACATGATCGGTGAGTACACAAGGGGCCCAACAATCGAGTGTGCAATAACCCGTTCAAAGATATTAAATCCAGGCATGCGCATCGTTGCACTTTCTGCAACACTCAAGAACATGTCAGAGCTTTCCTCATGGCTGGATGCCCACGTTGTTGAACATGACTACCGCCCTGTGCCACTCTACAAGGACGTGCTCACAACTGAGGAGCTGGAACTTAAAAACAAAAATGATGTTATAGTGCGGATTTTGAACACTTCCATTGAGGAATCATCCCAGATACTGGTTTTCGTGTCCACAAGACGGTTCACAGAGTCCCTTGCAAAGTACGTGGCAGGAAAGATGAAGCGGAAGATTTCCCCTGAAAGAAAGAAGGTCTTCAAGGCAGTTGCAGAGAAGATACTGGACGTTCCCAAAAAGAGGGGTTCGCAGCCAACCGAGGTCTGCCTTAAACTTGCAGAATGCATTGAAAACGGTATAGCATTCCACCATGCAGGCTTATTTGACAAGCAGAAAGAAATAATCGAGGAGGAGTTCAGGGAGGGGAACCTTTTAATGATAACTGCCACCCCAAGTTTGATGTACGGTGTGAACCTACCTTCCAAGAACGTGATCATAAGGGACTACACCCGCTGGACGGGGCAGGGACCCCAACCCATACCTGTTTTTGACTACGAACAGATGTCAGGTCGTGCAGGCCGTCCAGGCTACGACACAGAGGGCTACTCCTACCTCATAGCCAAGAGCGTTGACGAGGCCTACAACCTCAAGGACCACTACGTGTACGGGGAGATAGAGGAAACCCATTCAAAACTCATAGAAAACAAGGACGCTGTCTACAAGCAGATAATAACCCAGATAGCTTCCACACTTGCCAAAAATCCAAAAGATATACTTGAATTTTTTGGAAGTACATTTTACGGGTTCCAGATGAGCAACAACGAATATTTATCCGCATATTCTGCTGATTCAATGGAGTACGAGGTCGACCAGGCCATGGACTTTCTCGTGCAGAATGGAATAATTCAAACAACACCTGAAGGACTCAAAACAACGGATTTTGGAATGCTCATTGCCCGGAGCAACTACACAGTTGAAACAGCGGTTCGACTGAAGGAATTTGCAAGAACCTGTACTGAGATGGATGTAAACAGGTTGATCTACGAGATGAGCAGAACCCCTGACATGCCTGTAATAACATTCAAGGGCCGTAAAAGTAAGGAACCAGTTCGAGACCGTTTGAACAAGGAAGGAGTGTTTGTTGTGGATGTTGGAAACAGTGAGGCCACAGCCGCAACCCTCATGGAATGGATAGATGAGAGAAACGAGTACGAAATCGAGAACGCCTTCAACGTCTACGCAGCCTCAACCCGAAGGTCAGCCTACGAGGCATCCCTTATGGTGAAGTTCTTCAAACGCATATGCGAGGTTTTAGGTGTCTACTCTGGCTTGAACCAGCTTGACATTCTGTCTGCAAGGCTTTATTACGGTGTGAAAGAAGACATAGTACCACTGGTTGTGAGCATCAAACGTTTGGGCCGTAAAAGGGCAAGAAAACTTGTAAAAACCTTCGGGTCTGATCTGAAGTATGTTACAAAGGATGAACTGGTTAAGATAGATGGTATTGGACCTAAAACAGCTGAGGCCATTTTAAAGAGGTACAAGTAACGGGCTCTTTAAGCTTTTGAAGTATATGAAAGTTCTGATAGTTAATATAGGAATTATGATAAATTAGTAGAACCTTGAAAAATTTTAAAAAGAAATTGGAAATATCTCCCAAAATATTTATTAAACTAAAAATTTTATGTGAAAAAATTTTGTGAACATATTCATTATGTTATATGAATCAGATAATATGTAAAACGAGGTAAATAGTTGTAAAACGAGGTAAATAATGCTAAAAATTGAGGAAAAGCTTGATCTTTCAGGAGAAATTAAAAAAATAGATCTTCTTCTTGTTTTAAAAAAGGAAGTATCAAATATCCATATAAAAGACATCATGCGGGCATGTGCTTTTTTAAGGGAAGATGCCAAGTACGTGCAGGCCAACTACAGGGAAGGGTTTGCAAAGGCCTATGTGGAAGGATTTATTCTGCGCGTGAGAGATTTAAAAAACGATAAAACAAATTACGAAGGCTGTGTTGATATGGATGAGCTTAAGAAGGCTTTGAAACTTTTAAAGGATCAGAGGGCTCAGATTGAGCTTGAAGAAAACTACGATCCCTGCTTTTCTGATCTCTACGTTATAATGAGCCTTTACACCACATTCGTACTTGAAGAACCTGTCCACGTTGTGGGAACACCCTTCCCTGGGGGATTGGAGGTTAAACAGTTGGATGACACCTACTTGTGTCCTGTTAAGGACAAGCAGAAGGACAATCCAAGGGCTGTTTGCGGTTTCTGCATTGCAGAACAGGATCCGAAAGTTTGAAAACGTTGAGTATTGATACTTATGGATCCTGGTATGCTTGATACTATGGATCATGGTATGGATCAAGAGGGGTCAAAATGGCAGATAAAATTGAGGAACTTGATTTAAACCGGGAAATTGGGAAAAAAGAACTTTTGCATGTTCTGAAAAGGGAAGTGTCCAACATCCACGTTTCTGAGATCATGAAAGCTGACTCCTTTTTTAGGGCAGATGCAAAATACGTTCCTGCCAGATACAGGGAAGAACTTCTTAAAACATCCAAAAAAGCATTTTTCAGCAGGATAAAAAACATAAAGGAAGATGAAAAGGATTACAGGGAAAGCGTGGACATCAAAAAGTTAGGTGAGTTTTTAAAAACCCTTAAAAAACAGAAAAAACATGCAGCAAGCTCTGCAGAACTCTGCTTTCTCAAAGTTGCAGGACTGATCTCAATCTACGCCACCTTTATACTGGAAGAACCCATTCATGCTGTTGGAACTCCTTTTCCAGGAAGATTGAAGGTCAGATACAGAAATGGGAAGTATCTGTGTCCTGTGAAGGATATGCAGATGGAGAATCCCAATGCGCTCTGCAGGTTCTGCATCTCAGTGCAGGACAGGGAAACACTGTAAACATTTTACAATTATCTGTTTATTTTTGACCTTTCTATCTATTTTTGACCACAACTATTTCTGCAGTGCTTCTAGTTCCCTTCCAATTTCTGGCAGCCGCAACTGTATAAAGTTCCAGAGCATGCTCCAGTCTGTAGAAGGGTTTTGATTGACCTGGTTCTCTGCAAAGTCCACAATTTCATTCCATTCAACCTCAGGATGACCTGCCTTAAAGTCTCCTGAAATAGATTTAATGGATTCTCCTATGACTTCAAAACTTCTAAGCGATGTTTTCTGAAGCAGGGGATCCTCCATCAGGTTTTCAACTTCCAAACCTCTGAACTGTTCCTTTAAAAAGCTTATCTGGTCCAAAATATGTGTCAAGAACATTTCATCCCTATTCACAAACAGCACCTCCACTCCCTAATCTTAAAAGGTGACTCCTTCTTTAGGATAACGAAGTGTTTATGATCCTCAACCTTTAATTAAAAGGATCTTCTATCCTTTTTTTCTGTAACTTCACATATTAATTTATTGCTCCCCATGACATATAGATTGTGTTCTGCCTGAAAACTGCAGTTAAGGAATGATCTCTGCCCCTGAGATCCAGGGCTATTTCCTGCTTATTCTGGAAGCCCGGGCGTTCAGAGAAACAAATTTATCAGCGGCAAGTATAAATTCCTCACTTATTCCTACGCCCGTAAAATAAGCTATTTCAACACGTTTCCCATGCTTTCGAACTTCCTGGATAGCTCTGAAGTAATCGTAGTCTCCTGAAACCAGAATTGCAGTATCGTAGCGGTTGTTTATCCCGAAGGCTATGAGATCTGTGGCCAGGGCAACATCCACACCCTTTTCAACCTGTTCGGTTGTTGGGTTTTCCATTCCACAGTACTCACACTTCACAGTGACGTGGTGGGTTTTAAGTGGAACTGCAGAAACCTTGAATCCGTTGTAGGAGAGCATGTCCAGAAATTTCTTTTGGGCTGAAAACTTATCAGAGTCATTTGAGGGAATGGCTCCATAGTAATATGTACCAGCAAGCCTCCTGCCCGCTGTCAGTTCATCCCTGAGCTTTAAAAGGTCAACTTTGTAGCCCTTCTGGAAATTGTTACAACCATGAAAGAGGTTTGCACCGTCTATGAATATCATCACGCGTTCATGCATTGGGGGTCCCTATCTTTAGTTAAATCTTGATCATGTTTTAATAAGTTAATAAATTAAATTTTAATTAATTTAAAGGCTGTGAATTTCGTTTTATACAGGTTAAAGTCTCTTAAAATTTTAATCCAGTGTTTCAATTATCCTGCTGACCCTTCTTTCAATTTCCTCAAAATCATCTGATAGTGGGATTTCAACGAAAACCCTTTCATCTTCAGTTTTTGGAAGGTCGGATCGCTCAAGATCATTCAGTTTGGCAACTATATTATCAAGGTTAACCTCTTCATTTGAGGCCTTCAGTTCTTCTGCAATTTTCCCGGATACCATGTTCAGGTAGTCATCAAAGGATTTGTAGTACCTTGAATCTTTGTCCACGTAATCAACAAAAAAACGCCTGCTGTTTGTTGAAAGTCTCACATCGTATATTGTCTGGTCCTTGATCTTCTCTGCCACCTCTTTTAAAGTCTTTTCTGCCTCTTCCTTTTCTTTTTGTTGATCCACCATTTCTTTCCAGCTCCTATTTTTTTTAGTAGAAACTTGTTGCTTTCAGTTAATATAAATTTTGAAATAACAAGTTTTCTGGTCCAGTTCAATTTCTGGTCCAGCATCGATAATCTGCTGAGTAACCAATTTACAGGTTATTTCAGTCCCAGATCCTGATTATTAAGGGATGATCAAGTTTATATTAATGCTTTCGATATACTTATTTATTTCATTTAAGTCTGGTGGTAACGTGCAATGCAGTGACGCTGTTCTTATTCAAAATCCATGGGAAAACAGTTTAATGGAACTTTTAAGAAATGCCAACCAAGAAATTATCTTGGTAAATCCATTTATTGACGTGGAGGTGGCCCAGAAGATCTGTGACAACATCAATGGAGCAAAGTTAAAGGTACTCTTAAGGGGCAGTAACTTCAACAACATGAAGGGAGCATTTGTTTTAGAATTGTTAAAAAGTCATGGTACTGAAATAAGGTCAGTTAACAATTTAGATGCAAAGATACTGATCTTCGATTCATGTAAAGTTGTATTCACCTCTTCAAGTCTCACAGAGACAAGTTTGAACTTAAATCTAGAATCTGGTATCCTGTTTGAAGATGAAAAGTTTGTTGCAGGGTATGTACTGCCTGCAGTCAGCAGCTACTGGGAGAATGCTGAAATCGTGGACACCAACACCATAGAGGAGATAAACAGGAGTTTGAAGCTTTCAATACATGAAAAATACAGGGAAATAGCAGGTAAACTCATGGTGGATAACGGTTTAACAAGGGAGGAAATCTTGAGAATTGTACGGGAATACTTCCCCAGAAAAGAAAACATCTTCCCCATATTCAGCGGAGGATTGAGCTACGCCTTCAGGTCAGATGAACCCTTCATAAACACAGGGGTGTACCTTAAAAATGTTTCCAAGGTCTACCCCAACTTCACCAGGTCCATCTTTTACAGGACCAGCGCAAGCATGTTCAAAAACATAATCATGGAAAAGAAGGAGCACAAGGTGAAGATCCATAACATAGAAGAGTACCACAAGGTTCAAAGGGAATTCACTGAGAATTTCCACATAAAACCACCTAAATCAACCAACATCTTTAACTCAATACTGGAAGATGGCTACTCCATCCAGAAGATAATGGAGTACCCTGAGTATTACAGAAGGGTCAAAAGTATATTTCCAGTCTTTAAAAATGAGCTTCAGAGGGTTATTTTAAGAAACTATCAGGCAGAAATCGAGAGACTTGAAGGGAAGGTACAGCCAGAAGTTAAGGAAGAAGTGGTAAAGGAAATTAAAAAAGACATAAGCAGGATCAAGGTGAAAATGGATATTATTAAGGATTCTTAAATCCTTTGATTCTTAGATGTTTAAATCCTTGAGGCCATGAAATATTCTTTTCTTACATTCTTTTTAAAGCGTTTCTTCATGATTTGTGATTATTGGACCCTTGAGCTGCGTTTCTGTGAGTTTTGGTCATTGCGAATATTAAGATTACAATTTTTGTTTAATAATAAAACATATTAACTCAAAAAAACAATAAAAATAAACTGTTTTTTATAGAATAAATAATTAATCTATTTCGTGATGATACACATGAACAGTAAAGAAAAGGTAATTAAAGCTTTCAAAGAGTCTGAAGAACCTTTAAATGCCACCAAAGTCAGCCAGATCTCGGGTGTGGATAAAAAGGAAGTATCTAAGATCATGAATGAACTTAAAAGGGATGAAACTATTTACTCCCCGAAAAGGTGCTACTGGGCCTTAAAAAAATAAATAATCACCTTTTTTTCATTTTTCAAAGGTTTAAACGTTGAATTTGAATACAATCATTAACTCCAAATACACATATCTAACTCAATCCCCAGCCGATGCAACCAAGGATTACAACAACCACACCTAGAGTAATGACCATTGTTCCGGGGAGAAAGACTGAAAATTGTAAAGAAAGACCTATAAGAGCTATTAAAATTCCTAATCCAATTATATTGCTGTAATGTTCTTTTCTCTGTTCTGTTTTACCATTTCCACGTTTTCTTGAATTTCCGTGGTAGCAGTCCTCCAGATCTTCAAAGTAGGTCATGGGAGAGCCGCACTTCCCACACTTTTTAAGTTCCTTAGCTTGCTCTTCTGTGACCTCATAGTAAATATTACAGTTGTAACATACAAGATAACCCATTTTAACACCTGATACTCTATCATGTGGAATATACGTTTAACATTTGTCATTTGACTATTATGAAAAACTTTATATATTAAATCTTAACACCAAAACCAATTCCACTACATTTAAGCACGGATTACCTGGTATTTTCTCTTTAGAAATAAAATCTCCTCATGAATAAAAGAAAGGTATAATTATTTGGATGTGTAGAACAATTCCACTGATCTGTAGGTGCACATGCTTTACATAAGGCATTAAAACTAGTGAGGACAGTATTGGATTTAAAGTGGCTATGGTTAAAGTAGAAATATCAATTATAAGCTTTCCAATGATGGTTATGACCAGAGTTATAACTTCAATTATCCATGATTCTTATTCCTTACTTTAAAACCTTCTTCACATTTCTTAGAAGATGAAAAATATATAAACGAACTTCCAAACAAAATAAAAAAAACGCCTTCCAAAAAAAAACCTTCCCCCAAAAGCATTAAAAAGCTAATGAAGATCAAAACAGGCCTAACATCACAAATAAACATCAAAAAAAGAAATTCAAAACCAGAAAAAAACTCTTTAATAACCACCCCAACTTTCTGACAAAGCCAATAAAAGCCTCAACACTTAGAATGTTTGCCTACTACTGCTGAATAGTGGGTGCACTGGCCCTGATCTTGACTTAGCTGTATTAATCTAAATTCGTGTACTAATTTAATTCTTATTTTATCCTTTTTTCAGACTTTGATCTAAAGCCTTAATTTAATAAACATTACATTTATTTAATAATTATGTATAACTAAATAATAGGAACTCCCATCTTATATTAACTTCAATTCATGTTCTTGTAATACAACATCATTTTTATGGTAAAATTTATACCATTGTGTGAACAATATAGCATAAGAGCGAAGTATAATAGGAGCTGAGATTGTATCTGGCTCTCATTATTTTTGAAGTTCTTTTAAAATTATTTACAAAAATGGGGATGATATCATTAGTGATATCGAGAATTTTTTACAGGCCACTGGAAATATGGAAGAAGTAGAAGTTTTTAATAAAAAAATGGAAAAATATGAGAATGAAGTGAGTGATTTAAAAGGTAAAATAAATGCCTCAAAAAGGTGCATGGCAAGTACCAAAAGGGAGATCGAAGAGCTCAAAAAAAAGGAAAAAACTCCTGATACTGAAGCTAAAATAAAAGAGTGCAATGAAAGGCTCGTTGATGTTAACGATCTCATGTACTCTATGAAGGATCAGATATCTGAAAGAGAAAAATATATTGATGACTTGAAGAAAAAACGAGACGAACTGGTTAAAAAGAGTTTGTTAAACCTTCACTCAAAAATAAAGAAGGACTACAAAAAAGTTGTCGATGAACATGCCAAATATTTAGACCTCTCCAACAAAACAAAGCAAAGAGAATATACCCTTGAAAGGAAAATGTTAAGCCTGAAAATGATTGTTTACAAAAAGTACAACCTTAGATTGATCTAAGTTTCCTTAGATTAATTTTTAGTTAAAAAAGTTTGGTTAAAAAAGGCAGCTCTTAACCGCCTCCACCACACATTTCTGAGCTTATATCCACATCTTCGCCTATTTTATTTTCCTTAACCCGCTTGATCTTCTTGAGTGTTTTCTCCTTTTCATCAGCTTTTGAAGGTTCTTCTTTGAACTTCTTGTACTTTGCCTCATCCACCACTTCGAGGTACCGGCTTTTGTACCACATTTCTGTTGCATCCAGCTTTGCCCATGTTCCAGTATCATCAGATTTAATGTCAAGAACTTTACCGCTGCTTCCTGTGCCTGTGTATCTCACGTTGTCTCCCTTTAAGATTGTTTTACCACGTGCATCTAAAATTTCCATCTGAAACCTCTCCATTTATCCGTAACTATCCCCTATTTATCAGTAAACTGTAAGTTTTAATCAGATTTTTCAAGTTTAACCCTGGATTTTAAACTGTTTCACTGCCCTCTCCAACCACTTCTACCTGGGACTTTTCAATGTTTAAAATAATGTAGTCCCCCAAACTTTCTATTTCCTCTGTTTTTATTATGAAATGCTCTTTTCTAAGTCCTAATTCCCCTTTTGATACAATGATGCTGTTTATTAATCCCTTTTCTGGTTCTACAAACATGTCCACCACTTTACCAACTTTCAATGCATTTTTGTCCAAAACTCCCGTGCCTAGAAAATTGCTGGCCTTCATGAAACCACCTATTTTTTGTCTGTTTTTAGATCTATATATTTCTTGTTAATTATGGGGCTTCCCCCTCCAATTAAACCTTTTACAGGGTTTTTATCTTCCTTTAAACCTGAAAACCTTCAGATTATGTGTATCTTCAGAGAAATAGTATTTTATGTCCTGAAACCAATATTAATAATGGGTGAAACCATGAGGCAGTCCCTCAAAATATTCACGGTCTTTGGAATACCCATAGAACTGCACATTTCCTTCCTGTTTTTGATGTTGATAATCTATATAATTGCTTTTCTAAACATCATACCTGGTTTGAACGTTTTAATGGCTGTTTTAATCACCCTTCTTTTTGTAACTGTTGTGATACATGAATTGGGTCATTCGTACGTTGCCCAGAGGTACGGTGTCAATATAAAAAGCATAGTTCTCCTTCCAATTGGTGGTGTTTCAAGTATGGAAGAGATACCATCTGATCCAGGCCAGGAGTTCAGGATAGCTGTTGCAGGACCCGCTGTGAACTTTGCAATAGCTGCAGCAGGCTATGCAGTTGTGTTTGCACTTGGCAGTTTCATGCCTAAAGACGTGTCATCCACCATCTACTACTTTTCACTGTTGAACCTGGTTCTTGGGGCCTTCAACCTGCTTCCTGCATTTCCAATGGATGGAGGTCGTGTTTTAAGGGCTTACCTTGCAGGAAAGATGAGCTACGTTAGGGCAACTGAACTTGCAGCAACCGTTGGAAAGCAGCTTGCAATAGTGATGGCCATAGTTGGAATTTTTTTCAACATCTTCCTGATACTCATTGGAATATTTATCTACATGGGAGCAGAGCAGGAGTACAGATCCATTCTCATATCAACGCTGCTTGAGGGAGTGCTTGTTCAGGACATAATGACGAGGAAAGTGAAGACACTGAAACCAACAGACAGTATAGGAGAAACCTTGGACCTCATGTTCCAGGAAAAACATATGGGATACCCTGTAACAGATGGAAAAGAGATTTTAGGTATTGTAACATTTCACGATATTTCAAGGATACCTGAAAACATGAAAGATTCTTCTGTGGATAGTGTAATGACAAAAAATCTTGTTTTAACCAGACCGGGAGAGCAGGTTTTTGAAGCCCTTAAAAAGCTCAACAAACATGGCATTGGAAGGCTGCCAGTTGTTGATAACGACGAGCTGGTTGGAATCATCTCAAAAACAGATGTGACGAGGTCGCTTGAAATACTGAACCTCAAACTTTCGTAACCTTAAAAAATCAAGCTGAAACTTAAATTGAAACCTATTTTATCAAGAATCTGATTAAAGTTTACCCCCTCAAAGAATAAATCCATGTTTGAATAAATCTAATAAAAAGAGTTGAGTTAATAAAAAAAAGAGAATAAGAAAATTTTATTAAACGATGTTTTAATGGTTAATGATGATAACGACATAATGATAACGATAAATGGAGAAAAACTGTTATGGAAAATGCTTGCAGGTTCATAATTAACGAAATTTTGGATGGCAACATCAAAACAAAAGACGAGCTTGAGAAGACCAAGCTCCATGCTTGCAGGGAGTTCAAGCTTGAGAAGTTCATGAGCAACTCCATGATACTTGCAAACGCCACCCCTGAAGAGAAACGTAAGATAGCGCCGGTTATAAAGAAAAAACCCACAAGAACAATTTCAGGGGTTGCTGTGGTTGCAGTGATGTGCAAACCTCATAAATGTCCACATGGAAGGTGTCTTTACTGTCCTGAAAGTAGTAAAGCACCTCCAAGCTACACAGGGGAGGAGCCTGCAGCACTCAGGGCCAGGATGTTTGAGTTTCATCCTTATAGACAGACTTACAACAGGCTGCTGCAGCTTGAAAGTATAGGACATCCCCTTGACAAGGTCGAACTCATTGTAATGGGCGGAACCTTCCCATCCTACTTTCTGTGCTACCAGGAATGGTTCATAACCCAATGCCTTAGGGCAATGAACGACTTTGGAATTAAAAATCCTGAAGAGAAGATCAAGGTTAAATCAGAAACCCACATGGACGTTCCAGAGGATTTCAGCTACTTAAAGGATGTTCAACAAACCAATGAAACCTCAAAGGTTCGCTGCATTGGAATGACCTTTGAAACCCGGCCTGATTACTGTAAAGTTCCAGACGTTGACAGGATGCTCAACATGGGAGTTACAAGGGTTGAACTTGGGGTTCAAACAGTGTACAACTTCATCTATAAACGTGTGGAGCGCGGGCACAGGGTTGAAGATGTGGTTGAATCTGCAAGGATACTGCGGGACTCTGGTATCAAGGTTGCAATGCACCTCATGCCAGGTTTGTTCTCGGACTTCGAAAGGGACATGCGAATATTCAAAAGGGTCTTCACTGATCCACGCTTCAAACCCGACATGCTGAAAATATATCCATGCCTGGTTACAGAGGGCTCCAAAATCCACGACATGTGGAAAAGGGGTGAGTATAATCCCTACACAACTGAGGAAGCAGTTGAACTCATAGCAGAGGTCAAGAAAATACTGCCCAAGTGGGTGCGCACCATGAGGATCCAGAGGGACATACCTTCACCCCTCATAGAAGCCGGTGTTAAAAAATCCAACCTTGGAGAGCTTGTTTACAGGAGACTTGCAGAGGAGGGAGCAAACTGCAAATGCATAAGGTGCAGGGAGGTTGGACACAGGGCAGCAGAAGGCGTTGAAACCCACTTCGATGATATAAAACTCCTTCGTGAGGATTACGATGCAGGTGAGGGGCGTGAGATATTCCTATCCTTTGAGGATGTTAAGGCAGACGTTCTCGTTGGATTTTTAAGGTTGAGAATGCCTTCAGAGAAGGCCCACAGAGTGGAAGTTGATGATAAAACCGCACTCCTACGTGAACTTCATGTTTACGGCCCAATGGCACGGATTGGTGATCTTGGCCAGAAACAAGCAAAAATGTGGCAACACATGGGCTACGGCGAACGCTTACTTGCAGAAGCGGAGAAAATAGCATCCCATGAATATAATAAAAACAAACTGCTTGTTATAAGCGGTATAGGTGCCAGGGACTACTACAGAAAATTCGGTTACAACCGTGAAGGTCCCTACATGGCAAAGAAGATTTGATGTTTAAAAAAAAGGTTTCACGATAAAAGGTTTAAGTCTCCCAAAAATCAGGGCATGACCTACTCATCCTAGGATTCCTTAATTGAATTTCAGTTATTTGAATTTCAATTGTTCCTAATTAATTAGCTTTTATTTAATTAATTGATCCTTGTTTAAAGGATTAAAATCTAAAAAAAATGGAAGTAAAAAAAAGGAGGAATTAAAACATGTTATCCCCTGAAAAACTTGCAAAAATGATTGACCACACCAACGTGAAGCCCAATGCAACCCAAAATGATATTAAAAGGCTCTGCTGTGAGGCTGCTGAGTACGGGTTTTCAACGGCATGCATCACTCCTGTAAATGCTGCCTACGCAAGCCAACTTCTCAAGGGTTCAGGTGTTGGAGTCTGCGTTGTTGTGGGCTTCCCCCTTGGAACCAGCAAAACAGAGACAAAGGCCTTTGAAACTGAAGCTGCAGTGGCCGACGGAGCAACGGACATTGATATGGTGATGAACGTAGGCGCTTTAAAATCAGAACAGTACTCCATGGTTGAGGAAGACATCAAAAGCGTGGTTGATGCTGCAGACGGCACGCCAGTTAAAGTTATAATTGAAACAGCCCTTCTGAGCGACTCTGAAAAGGTTAAAGCCTGCAGTATTGCGGAAAAAGCCGGTGCAAAATTCATTAAGACCTCAACAGGTGTTGGATACCCTGGTGCAACTGTTGAGGACGTGGCGCTCATAAAAGAAACAATAGGGAGCAGAATGGGGATCAAGGCTTCAGGAGGAATCAGAACCCTTGAAACTGCACTGGCAATGGTTAGGGTCGGGGCAACAAAGATAGGAACATCCACAGGTGACCTGATAATTGAGGAACTTTTAAAGTAAAAGAAAACCAGAATGGTGTCTGTAGGGAGATGATCCAAAATGAAGTTAGAAATAGAAGTGGTTGGAAAGGGAAAGGCAGTGGCAGTTCTGGATGATAGAAACCCTGAAACTGCAGAGGGAATCTACAAAAGCTTACCACTTGAGGCAGATGCAACCAAATGGCTTGAAGAGGTCTACTTCAGTATGGAACTTAAAATGGACTACGAAAACCCATCTCCACAAACCGAAGCTGGAGATCTATCTTACTGGCCTCCAGGACCTGCATTCTGCGTATTTTTCGGTGAATCCCAGCCAGTATCCGATGTGAACAACTTCGGCAAGGTAACTGAGAACCTTGAGCTTTTCAGAAAGGTTCAAGATGGGGACAAACTAATAATAAGGAAGTTATAAAGTTTAAATAACATTTTAAGAATTTTTTTTTTAAGGTTTATTATTTTTTAAAAATTATTTTTTTTATTTTTTTAAAGTTTCAACTCTTCAATCTTTTAAATCAATTTTCATGGAAGATACCATTTTATCATCCAAGTTAACCACATACATCTTTCCCAAGTTAATTTCTTCATTCTATTTCCCAGGCTAATTTCTCATTTTAGTTAACCCATTCGCTCTCTAGTTCATGGGTTAGTTTTCAGTTATACGTTAAGATCCTAACATTTCTGTAGAGCGTGTCCCTCTCTGCTGGTGTTCTTCCAAGGTTTCTTATAATCCTCTGAAATTTTTCAGGAGCTGTGTAAACTCCATACTTGGCTCCTGCAGATTTTGAAATGTTCTCCTCACCCAGTGTTCCTCCCATATCATTTGCACCTGCCATGAGGCAGTACTGTGCAAATTTGAAGCCGAGTTTAACCCACGAGACCTGGATGTTTTCTAAAAGGTCCCCAAACATGAGCCTTGAAACTGCGTAGACCTTAAGATCCTCTATGCCCGTCGATCCAGGACTTGAAATTCCCCTCCTGTAAATAGGGGTCAGCGTGTGCATGAAGGTTAAGGGAACGAACTCTGTGAATCCGCCAGTTCTCTCCTGGATGCTCCTTAAAATATCCAGATGCTCAACCCTGTGTTTTAACTCCTCAACGTGGCCGTACATCATGGTGCAAGTTGTTGGTATGCCTGTTTTGTGAGCTGTTTCCACAATGTCGATCCACTCTGCTGTGCTCATTTTGGATGGGCACAGAACCTTCCGAACATCATCGTTTAGGATTTCTGCAGCATTTCCAGGTATTGAATCCAGTCCTGCTTCCTTGAGCATTTTTAGTTCTTCTTCTATGGAAATGCCTGCATTTTTTGCACCGTGGTACACTTCCATGGGCGAAAATGCATGTATATAGATCTCTGGAAGTTCTTCCCTGATTTTCTGGAGCATTTCCTGGTAAAAGTAGGCATCTATGTCCCTGTGCAGGCCTCCCTGTATGCACACTTCAACTGCTCCCTGGTCCCATGCATTTTTTGCCCTCTGTACCACTTCATCCATGCTCAAAAAGTAGGCATCCTTTTCTCCAGAATTTTTTTTGAAGGCGCAGAACCCACAGGTTCCTGTGCATATGTTGGTGAAGTTTATGTTCCAGTTTTTGATGTAGGTAACTGTGTCTCCAACGAGTTCCTCGCGCCTTGTGTCTGCGGCAATGATAAGGGCTTGAAGTTCTTTTCCTGTTGTTTCCATGAGTTTAAGTGCTTCTTCTTTTGAAGTTCTTGTTTTCATGGATTTTTCGAGTATCTCCTCTATCTGTGGGTTGATGTTTAACTGCTCGAACATGAAATTTTATATTCCATTTTACAAGTTTTAAATTTTTGGTTGGATAATTATCTCAATTGATGATAGCCCATGCCATGTCTCATGGCTAAAAATCCTATAAAAACCGATAAATTTAAATATTAATTATTAGTATCTAGAATAGGAGGTGAAAGTATGGCCGAATTACCAATTGCTCCAGTTGGAAGGATCATAAAAAATGCTGGTGCTCAAAGGATAAGTGATGATGCAAAAGAGGCTTTAGCTAAATCCCTTGAAGAAAAAGGTGAAGAAATAGCTAAAAAAGCTGTTGAACTTGCAAAACACGCTGGAAGAAAAACTGTTAAGTCAGAAGACATAGAGATGGCTGTTAAAACAGCCTAATCTTTCTTCTTTTATTTACACCTATTATCAAAGAATCAGTATCATACCAATAAAAGTTGGAAATTATTTTTCATCCCTTTAAACACCTTCTATTTTTTTTAATGGCTGCATGGTATTGTAAAATGCATGTTAGCATCCAGAGAAGCCCCTTGTAAGTTTTAATAGTTTCAATAATTCTAATAATTTTAATTTGATACCAGAAGACAATTTGGAACCTTTCTGGAAAAGTCTAAACTTTTTGTATTAGAAACTGTTATATTAATCTTGAAAAAAAACAATGTGTTAAGGAGGCAGTTAAATGAGTAGCATTGATAATTTGAAAGAGGCTTTTGCAGGTGAATCACAGGCAAACCGAAAATATCTGGCTTTTGCAAAAAAAGCTGATGAAGAAGGATTTAAACAGATCGCAAAGCTTTTCAGAGCAGCAGCCGCAGCTGAAACAGTCCATGCCCACAACCACCTTGATGTGATGGGTGGAATAAAAAGCACCAAAGAAAACCTTGAAGGAGCAATAAGTGGTGAAAAAGAAGAATTTGAGGTTATGTATCCGGGATTTATAGAAGAAGCCAAGGCAGAGAAAAATGATAGGGCAGTTTGGACCTTCGACGTTGCAAACCAGGTTGAAGAGATCCATGCAGGTCTGTACCAGAAAGCCCTTGACAGCATTGGAGAAAACAAGGAAACAGATTATTACGTCTGTAAGTACTGTGGTAACACAGTTGAAGGTGGAGCACCCGACAAATGTCCAGTGTGCGGAGCTCCAAAATCAGAATTTTTCAGGGTTGATTAGGAAAATTCCATTTTTTTTAATTCCCTTTTTATACTTTATTCTTATTTTTTTATAGTTTATTCTATTGTTGTACCCTATTCTTAGTGTTATACCTGTTTTATTGTTTACCCTGTTTTGTTATACCTTATTTTTATCTTAATTTAAACCATTAACTGCTTTTTTTAAACCTTTTCTAAATTTTCAACCAGTTTCCACACATCTTCAGTTTCAATGCCCTGCATATCTCCAAGTGGTAGGATGTACCTTTCAAGATCCTCAACTGCGATGCAAATTGGGTTAAACTGTTTTAAAAAGCATTTGGAATCTTCAAAGGTGCGGATTCGAACTAAGACGTGCAAAGTTCTGTCCTCAACCTCAAGTGGTGCTGCCTGAATTTCCTCTTTTAAACCGTTTAAAAATCCCATTTTTATTCTCCTTTGAATTTGACCTGACAGCAAACCATATGAAACTTCTCACTGGTTTGTGCGTGAGGGATCTTAAAAACTCAAGGACTATTCTGAAGAGCCTCAACTCAACATGAATGTTTGCAGTCCCCTTTAACATTTCTTCATCAAAAATGGGGTTCACGTTAAATTGAACAGAAGAAACTGGCTTTAAGATAGCTGAAAATCCCCATAAACATCCAGTTATAAATTCAGTGTCCACAGAGCTTTTAAATCCAATTTTAATATCTGCTTTAAACTTTTTTAAACTTAAAGATCGGATGAAAGCATTTAAAATTGATCTAATGTATGGTGAGGCATCAAAAAAGAGTTTGAAGCCCTCTAAAATTTGGGACAGGTTCATTTCACGTAACCTTCCACCTGCACCACCTTCAGCCTTCTTCTCCTCAACCTTTTCCTCCTCAACCTTTTTCTCTTCCTTTCGCTCTAAACTTCTTGAGATGATGGTTAAACCCATAAATTTTACCTTCACTTTTCCCTGAAAGTTTAAACCCTCAAAAATTAGATTAAAGAATATTTGGAATGGAAAAAACAGGAAAACTACCAGAATCACTATGATGACAGCTAAAGCTAAAATTAAGTAAAGCAATTAAGGTCTCCCTTTTTATCTTATCAACTATGATTCAGGTTTAGACTCCTCTTCAGCTCCTTCAGTTTCATGTTCTTTTCCTTTCTGCTTCATCATCCTGGTTCCCTGGCTCATTACTTCAACAGCTGCCGTTCCTATTTCACCTATGGCCCTTGAGATTGTGTCAGGAGCCCTCAAAGAGAGTAATTTAACACCTTCGGGGCCTTCAACACCCTTGAAAATGACCACCATTGCTATGGGTTCTATTTTGGCTGCACCTCCAGATGCAGCACCCTCACCTCCAGGGCCTTTAGAACTTTTGGATTCGCCCATACCTGCTCCAAATCCCATTCCCATCTTCGTTACAGGTATGATCAGTTTACCATTAGTTTCTATTATTTCACCAACCACATTCTCAACGTTTAAAACCTTTCGAAGTTCTTCAACAGTTGTTTTGATAGGATCTTCAACACCCATTTGCAATCCCTCTTACAGCTAAAAATTAGTTCTACATCCTTCGGCTTAATTTTATCATGTTTATTTTTACAGGGTATACAACTTTACAATGTATATTATTCTATGATATTAAACATATAAAATTTATTAAAAACTGTTTGGACCTGAAAATCTTTAAACACGTGAAGGGTATCTGCAGTTAACGATCAAAGTGGACGAGTTTGATCTCGTACTAAACAAGCTTAAATTGCATTGAAAGCAGAGCATTAATATAATTTTTCAAAAACAGTACGAAATATGATGATTTTATCACATTATAATGTTTTTATCATAAATATCTGGTTGAATGAGATGATTTTGTGGTGATTTTTGCCAAATGAGTCGAAAAGGTTATATAGGACTAAAACCATAACCAAAATAGACCCAATTGGGCCGGTGGTCTAGGGGTATGATACCTCCCTGACACGGAGGTGATCAGGAGTTCGAATCTCCTCCGGCCCATTTGCCGTGGTAGTTCAGTTGGGAGAACGCCAGACTGAAGATCTGGATGTCGCTGGTTCAAGTCCGGCCCACGGCATTTACTCCTATTATTAATTTTTATTTTAAAAGAAAAGTTATGGGAAACTATTTTTTAACACCTTCAATAATACTTAGTGTTCACTAACAGAAAGGTTGTAAAGAATTTAATTACATTTAACTTTATAAAAAAAGACCTAATATCATTATAGATAATGCAATAAATGTTAAACTTGCATAAAATCTCGGTTTGAAGGTATTGTTATTTTCGCTGCTGACAATTTCTTTGGAAGGTCTTAATATTTGGCCACATATACTGCAGAAGGGTGTGTTAATTTCATTAAGATTCCGGCAAGATTCACACATAATTTTAGGGGATTGAAACTGACCATCTTCTCCATATTCTAGAAGATAAAATTTTCCACCACATTCACAGGATTCAAAGTCATCGAGGGATTCTCCTTCCTTCAGATGGTAGTAACCTTCACAGTTTTCACAAATCAAATATTTCATACGATCAATGATTTTTCTTTCTATGAATCTATTTATGCTTTACTATTGGATAAAAAACAGTATTTATTATAAATAAAGAGTTTGATCTGACAAAAGTTTAATTCAAGCCAAAAATCAGCTTGAATCGGACATTAATCATGTTTAATAAATATAATTATTGGCAATAATAAAAATCATAGATCTAAAAAATAATTATCATAGTTGAGAATAATCATACAATCCAACATTTTGGAGGTCACAAAATTTTTCCTTTAAGATAAGTACTATTGGAATGAGTTATTTCTACATTAAAAAAGTTACCTAATAAAGCTTCATCCACAATTACAGTTTTATAAGAGTTTGTACGACCCATATAACCACCTTTACTCCCTTGGCCAGTTATAAGAATTTTTTGAGAGGTTCCTATAAGTTTTTTGTTATTCAAAGAAGCGATCTTTATTTTAAGATCATTCAAACGTTTGGAACGGTTTTTCATCACTTTATGATCAATTTCATCCATCTGGGATGCAAGAGTGCCGGGGCGATGGTGATATTTGGAAATATGTAGAAAATCAGGACGTATTGCACTAATAACATCAATACTATCCTGAAAAGCAGTTTCATCCTCCGTAGGGTATCCTACAATAATATCTGTAGATATAGAAAGATGGGGTATTTCAGATTTAAAATATTTTACAATTTTAAGGTATTCCTCAACTGAGTGTCCTCTATTCATATCAGATAAAACTTGGTTGTTTCCACTTTGTAATGGTAGATGAATGAATTTATAGACTTTATCATTTTTAAATGAGTTAACTATAGATTCAATATCATTTTCGGCATTTTGAGGATGCATCATTCCTACTCTTACCTTGAAATTACCCGGAATGCTAGTTGTTTGATTTATAATATCTGATAGTTTATCTCCAGAATCTTTTCCATAGGCAGCGGTATCTTGGGCAGTGAGCTGGATTTCCTTGCAAGAATCTGCCACTGCTTGTTCTGCTTCCCTTTTTAAAAAATTTAGAGGATAGCTTTGCAGTTTTCCTCGTGCGAATCTGGTACAACAATAACTGCATTTCCCAAGACATCCCTCACAAATCTGCAGAATATGTATAAGTGGGTTGGAACGCTTCCTAGGAAGGCAAGTCTTTACTTCATTATCCTGACCTGTTTTTCTTTTAATATCCCCCCTCATAATTGCCTTGACTACTTCGGGAACAGACAGGATTCTACGCGACCCAATCCATCCAGCTTGGGGTGCCAATCTTTCCAGCTTCACAGGATCGATGTCCACCATACAACCAGCAACCACCAGTTTTTTTTGAGGATAAATATCCTGAACTTTTTTGATGTGATTAGTAATTTTCTGTTCAGTGGGCAGTTTAACGTAACAAGTATTCAAAATGATAATATCCGCTTCTTCAATGGATTTAACAGATTTTACTCCTTGTTTTTCCAGTAAACCAGCCATTATCTGCGAATCAGCTTGATTGAAAGTGCAGCCGAAAGTTTCAATATAAAATTTCATGTTAATCATGATTCAGAGAAATTTAATTTTTAAATATAGTTCAAAGTAGTAATACCCTCAAAATTTTAACAAATGATAAAAGTTCGTTTACAACTTGTTTTTCCAATACATTGGACAAATTTAAGAGTTAGTTGGAGTTTAATCTTCAGGCCAGCCATATTCTCCAATCATAGGAACAAATGCAACTCCGCCCAAATCTTTAGACTTGAATTCATCCTTTGATATCCGCTGAACAGAAACCAGTTCCTGGAAATAGTTATCAGATCCCAAGGGTATAATCAATTTCCCACCGATTTTCAGTTGCTTTTTTAGGGGTTTGGGGATATTAGGTGCACTGGCTGTTCCGTAAATCCTATCGAATGGTGCTTTTTCAGGGTAACCTAAAGTTCCATCCTGGAGTATAACAGTTACTTGGTGGTTGTATCCAGTTTGTTTAAGGTTCTCCTTGGCCTTTTCTGCCAGAGATGGTATTCTCTCTAATGTGTAAACATGACCTGAAACGCCAATTATCTCTGATACGACAGCGGCATTGTAACCGAATCCAGTTCCAATCTCAAGTATATTCATTCCTTCATTTAGTTCTAATTTTTCTGCTATTATTGCCACCATATGTGGTGCAGATATGGTCTGTCCCTTCCCAATTGGTAGGGGTCGATCCAGGTAGGCATAGGCTCTAATTTCAGGAGGCATAAACTCCTCACGGGGTACATTAAGCATGGCTTGCTTAACTTTCTTGGTCATTATGTAACCATGGTTACATAGTTTTTCCACCAGTTCTTCTCTTTCATCCCTCATCTAATCACTTTAAATCTTAATTGGATTAAATGAAAAAAATAATTAAAAACATAACACGAAATTAGTCGACATTTTCGTTTTCAACAATTTTAGAGGTTAAATCATATTGAAATTTATCTTTATGGGTTGCTGGTCTAGAATAAATCCTTTTAATCTGTTCTGCTAGGGCACTTCCCTTTCTGATCTTGGAAGTTATAGTTTTCATGGATTTAATTCGAAATACTGCTTTTCCCATTTTCACCACGTCACCGACTGTGAATAGGAAATCTCTTTCCACTTCAACTTTTTGTGATAGGACTCTGCCACCATAATCTATAGATATTCCTACTCTAGCTGGTCCTGCCAGTGATGTTGCCCAGATAGTTTCCAACTCGGAAATATGGCTTTTGGGAACTCGACCTCCCCTTTTATTTTCCAGTGAGGTTATTTCTACTTCCTCATCATCAACTATCAATACCTCCCCTACTTGGAGAATTTCATCAGGATAGAGTTTTATCTGTTTTTTTTCAGATTGAGAAAATTTACTGATGATGATTCTGCAATCTATCCTCTTAGGGACCTTTATAGTTTCCCGAAATATGTTTCCACATTCTTTGCACTTTATAAGAACTTCTTTGGTATTTTTACCCTTAGTTTTAAGAATTTCATTAGATTCAAAGTTACATACTGGACATTTCATTGTTTTTCCTCACATAAAACAAAATAAGAACCCAAAAATCTTTCTGGATTGTAAATATTTCCGCATGGATAATTTTAATAAATTGATTGAATTGAGATTCAGATTTTCTACCAAATACAATATAATAATATGTTTTTTAATTGTAAAAACTTTGTTGTGAAAATTTAATTAGGGTCACTTCGCCAGACTAGTGTTAGTTGATGATAATTGTTAAAACTGGTTTTTTTCTTTCTTTTCTTTTAGGTAATGTTTAACCAGACCTCCGTCATGAAGTATTTCCCGCATGAAATCATGGAAAGGTTTTATGGCAACATTCACACCAGTGCTGAGGTTTTTAATCACACCATCTTTAAGGTTTATCAGAAGTTCATCTCCATTATCCGCTTGGATATCAGCCACTATAACTGGTAACCCTATATTTATAGCATTACGATAGAAAATGCGTGCGAATGATTTGGCAACAATTGCATCAATACCCGCATGTTTTAAAGCCACTGGCGCCTGTTCTCGTGAAGAACCGCAGCCAAAATTCCAGCCAGCAACTATTATATCACCCTTGTTCACATTTTTCGCAAATTCAGCATTTTCTCCTTCCATTACATGGCTGGCAAGATCATCTAAACTGAAAGTCCTCAAATAACGCCCCGGTATGATAACATCAGTATCTATGCTATCCCGGAATTTCCATACTTTACCCTTTATTTTATCAGTCATATTAATCATATAATGGTTAATTTAATGCAATCTATCTATTGATGGAACCATAATTTTGAGGCCCACTTTCCATGACATAGCCACCCACCCCTTCAAGGGCATCATGAGCAGCACTCACTATATCCTGAGAACTGTCAGTGATTGCATAGATGGTGGGTCCAAATGAACTCATACCCACACCAGGAGCACCAGCATCCCGGAGAGTAGTCATAATTTCCCCTATCACCGGTTTTTGCAACTGGTTTTCTATCTTTTTAAAACCCATATCTTGGATGAGGTTAACACTTTCCCCGAATGCATCCAGATCTTTTTCCAAAACAGCAGGCATCATTTTCATCAAGATGAGGTGAGACATCTGCTGCACCTCTCTCAATGGTATTGGACAGTATTCCTGGAAAATATTTACCTCTTCAGTTCCTGAAACGTTGTTTTTAACATCTGGAATGGCCAAAATCACCTTCCATTCTTCTGGAAAATCATATCTAGCAAGTATAGGTGCTGGTATTGCCTTTGAAGCAGATGATGGTAAAAATTCACATTTGTCATCAAAATGATGGCCTCCATCAATAATAAAACCACCATTTTCAAATGATGCCACACCTATGCCTGAAGTACCTCCCCGACCCACAATACTGGCAATTTTTGGTACCTCTATTTCATGTTTGACATAATCAGAAATCAGTTGACCTACAGCCAGAGATAGTTGAGTTCCAGAACCTAAACCAGAATGAGATGGGAAATGTTCATGGACTATGAAACTAAATCCTTTATTAATTCCCAAATATTTCATCATTTTAATGGCAGCAGAAGTTATTTTATCCACATAATCCCCAATATCACTCTTAGAAAGATTTTCAGAATTAATAAATTCTACTTGAATTCCAGTGCTTTTTTCTTTCAGTTCCAGAATTAAAGAAGGATTTTTTAGGGTGAGTCCTACTCCACCATCTACACGGCCTAATGAACCATTAAGATCAAGTAAAGTTAGATGCAGACGTGAAGGTGTTTCAATTAGCAATTCCACAACCAGTTCTTATTTTTTCTTTAGAGGTTTGGCGAATTTTTTCTCGACCTGTTGCCTGTAGATGGTATTCATGGAACAGAAAGGTATTATACGACCGTCAGGCACAGCATAATGAATTAAACATTTTTTAACCCGGTCCCGGTCAAAGTTCCAGGGATCCATGAAGTGCATGCAAGAGATCAGTAATGTTTTATGATGGAAATTACCCAAAGCACTGTAAGACCTTTCTTTGAATACTTTAGTTAATATTCCAGTGATATCAAGTGAATCTGGCTTATTTTCCCGGTCAATAGTTTTAGGAAGTTCCATTGTAGCCCGGCTAAGAACTTTAGCTTTACCTACCAAACCTCCATCCTTTATATCATCACTACTCCGGGAAAGAAGGCTGAAAAAACGGTCAACATCAACAAATTGAGTTATGGGAATAATTTCACCATCATCAATAAAGATATACGTGGCAGTTCCACAGTGAGAGTGGCAGGTGAAAGAAACTTGGTTTTCACCTTCAATAGCTTCCACAAAATCAGTGATGGGTATGATTGACGAAGCGGGATAAAAATCATCAGTACTGATCTTTCCATCAGTCTGTTTATCCACTAATCCCTGGAACAATGGTATGGTAATTCTCTGTTTTTCCACTTCATCTGCTGGTGTTCGCCCAGCAAAAGACACCGGCTGGAAGTTAACTCCACGGATTATGTCCAGATTCTCGATGGCAAACCTTATGATGTCACCAATTTGATCATCGTTAATTCCTTTAACCAGGGTTGGTACCAGTACAATTCCCAAGTCCGCTTTGCGACAGTTTTCAATTGCTTCCAATTTAGTTGGTAGAAGGTTGCGGCCCCTTGATTTTATGTATGGTTCTTCAGTGACCCCATCAAACTGAAGATAAACTGTGTTTAAAGAAGCATCTTTCAATTTTTGAGCTAGTTCAGGATCTTTTGCCAGTTTAATTCCATTAGTAGCTATTTGAACATGGCTGAATCCTTCTTCACGTGCTAAATTTACCAGTTCCACAATATCTTTTCTTACAGTGGGTTCACCACCCGCATACTGAATTGCAGGAGTGGGTACTGGCTGGTTTGCACGGAGATTACGTAGCATTTCACGTATTTCCTCATGACTAGGCTCGTATAAATAATTAGAAACTGCTGCATTAGCAAAACAAATAGGACAACGAAGATTACAACGATTGGTAACATCAATAAGGCCTAATACAGTTTGACTTTCATGTTCAGGGCAGATACCACAATTTAAGGGACATTCATCTACAATATCAGTTCGGGGATTATCAATACCTCCACCGGTATAATTAAAATCAGATGCGTATAAGTAAGCTTCTGAACTTTGCCAGTAAGTGTTTTCAAATTCACCGTGTTCTGGACACGTTTTTTTTATCATTACTTTTTCGTGGTCTTCGAAGACTTCTGCATCCACTACTCGCAGGCATTCTGGACACAGGCTTTTTGTTTTCTTTATGACCATTATCTCACCTTAGTTTATATCTTGAAAATTTGCTGTAACTCAATATAATGATTATATATACTTGAGCGATCAATCAGCTTTATAGTATTTATGGTTGAGTACATAACTACTATCCTGTTTTAATCGGAGGTTAACTATGGACCCTAGTATTTTCAGTGTTTTAATTTTATCCGCTTATGCTATATACTTTATGTTACCCGCTTACCTAGCAAATGCCAGTGCCCTTACTTTTGGGGGAGGAACACCCCTGGATATGGGTCTATCCCTTAAAAACGGTTACAGATTACTTGGAGATGGTGTAACCTTAAAAGGAACCGTTATTGGAATATTAATTGGGGCTGTAATTGGCTTGATTCAGGGAACTTTTACTGGTAACTTGGTACATAACCTTTTAATGGTTGGAGATCCGGCAATTGGCATGATGGTTCAGGGAACTATAGCTATTAATGCCATACAAGGCGTGTTACTGGGATTATCCCTTGGAATTGGCGCTATTATTGGAGATGCTTGCGGTAGTTTCATCAAAAGAAGATTCAAAGTTGAAAGGGGGAGACCCATGCCCATCATAGATCAGTTAGACTTTGTGGTGGGTGCTTTGATATTATCATCTCTCGTTGTAGTCATTCCATTATATTTGATTGTGGTTATACTGATCATAACTTTGTTCTTGCATCTAGGCACTAATACTATTGCGTATTTACTGGGAATGAAAAATGTTTGGTACTAATCAGCAGTTTTGATAAGTAATCAATGTTTATTATGAAAAAAAGGCGAAATATGGAGATATGACGCCAGATCCATTGATTTATTCGTTATAAACTCTTATCTTTTTTCTTTTTTTAGTAATAATGATCTTATTTTTTATGTTCATCTAATTAACTGCCTGAATCACATTTGAACTGGCACTGAAAAGGTGATAAGTGTTTATAGCTGCTTCCAATTGGTTGTTCCACTCCGGTATCTCATAAACAAAAACTGGGAAGCCTGCATTAGTTAATGGCCTATCAACCTGGTTTACGGAACTACTTTGAGCACGTTTAGTTGATGAGCCAGGATAGAAATTAAACTGAGGAAGTAACTGGTGAACTGCACCACCCAGGGACACAGATTTGTAGTCATGAGTAGGGGTGGCTATGTAATATCCTTCACCATAACCCGGTTCATGGTCGTGGGCAATGATCACTAACTGGTAATCAGTTGTTTTTATATCCGGAATTACATACTCTTCAACTAGATCTTGGCCATTCTGTCGACCCACAAAAAATTCCTGTGGTTGGCTTGTGACCGTCACATGGTAGTCAACTAATTCCACTTTATTAAGTAATGCAAAGAGTTTCACTACATGAGGGACCAAGTTGGTGGACAATTTTTCCCGGGGATGCATGCCAGTAACCACAGCAATTTTAGCATTTGGGGTGCCATAATGAGAATAAACATCTTTAGTAACGTATCCCTTTTGATTTGAGCCCAAATTAGTGTGTTGACTGAAATTGGCAAACAGGTAAACAGCACCAATAACCAGTACAATTATCAGAATTATTGAACTTTTTTTCATATTAACAACCTTATAGTGAGAGTAAACATTGAGTAATTATATTTTTTAATTATTAAGAAGTTTTAAAAATCATTTTATTATTATATTTGATTAGAATAGTACGCTATCATTTTTTTCTTATGAATTTTTCCATAAGAAGAGCAGTTCCCACTGCAGGTGCCACCACACAATCTTCTAGAGACAGAATTTCGTCCATGGTTACAACCTTTAAATTCAGGATTTTTGCAGCTTCAGATCCTATGATCTTCATTCCCACTCCCGTGGCCACAACTAAATCCAAATTTTCTCTATCTGTAACCTCTTTAAGTGCTTCGGCAACTTTTTGCACTTGAATTCTGTAAATATGTTGAGCAATTTCCAGTACATCATCTTGACTTAATAAATCCAGATCTCCACATACCACCCGTGATAATCTTAAAAGACAATCTTCCTTAGACATACCACCACCGTCAGGTGTTTCACAAGTGTAATCAGTAGGGTCAATATTTCCCAAAACTAAATGAACATCTGCTGATACTGCAAATAGTTCCGATGCCACCCTCACCCATTCCTTTTTTAAAGGGACTTTATTGGATATAGTTGCTACATTGGTACGTAAGGTTCCAGTGTATACCAGTTCACCAGTGCCCAGTCTTTCCAGATCGGTTCTTCCCCTGGCACATTCTTTACCATTTTTTATGGGAATTATGTCAGTAGTAGTGCTTCCGACATCTATTAAAACACAATCCGGATTAATATGAGCGGCAAGTGGTGTTGTGGCCATCCAGTTGGCAGCAGCCAAGTCCAATGGGTTATTTTTCACTCCTTCATAATCAAGCATGCCATTTAACCCAACAAATCCCAATGGAATGTCAAATGTTTTTTTGACTCTACCGGCAATGTCCATAACACCTTCAGTTTTGTTCATATAGCCGTCTGCCAGTTCTGCAGTCATTGCAACACCAACTGCAACTATTTCATCCATGTCCGAACCTAATAATTCGATTAGAGTAGAACTGAGCTCATCTTTTTTGATCCACATAGGGAGGTAGCAGTAATCACTTCGAATATCAATAATTTTTCCTTCACTATCAAATTCTACCACTGCAATATCTGTGTTGGCACCTCCAATATCAAAACCAACGATCTTCAATTTATCACCTTTAACTGCAGACTGTCCTTCTTAGAAAATTCGATCTCTCCCTCCAATCTTACTTCTGAGGGAAGATAACCCTGTATTGACGCCATTAAAGCTTTTCCTAAATTAAAGTTTAGCATCTGTCTTAATGCAACGTAAGGCGTGGTGATGCGGGAGTTAACTTCCACCAGATGAACCTCATCCTTGATGATCATATCCACGCCAACATAGCCTTTCAAACCATTTAAGGATTCCACCGCTTTTTTAGCTATTTCTTTAGCTTCATCAGCTTTTGGATGGTTAAATGGTATTGCACCCCCATTATAATCTATGATTCCATTATTTTGAATGTTGTTTTGCTTATTTAAACTTAAGGGTATGGCTTTTTTCCCGTTGGTGAGTAAGCTTACACTGGCACTATCCCCCTCCACCCAATCCTGGAGTAAGAAATAAGGGAGTTTAGTTACTTTTTTAACCCTTTCAGCTGCTTTTTTAAATGATTCTGGAGAATCAACAACTTGTACCGCTGAACATGAAACTCCATCCGCAGGTTTAACCACGTGCTTGGTTAAAATTTTCTCAGCGTATTTGTCAATATCCTCCCAAAATATTTTAACAGTGGGAATGATTGGAACTTCACTTTTCAGGGCCTGATAAGTTAAATATTTATCAGAACATGTGCAAACAGCATTAGATGAAGAACCAATAACCTCGACGCCATTTTTTTCGATTAATCGGGTTAATTTATATAAAATAAAATCTTCTTCAGGGGCTATGGGTAAACAGAAATCATAAAATGAAATATTATTATCAATCCACTCTTTTAGTTCTTCTTCTATTACGATTGGATTGCAACTGCCACTTTCAACAGGAACCGAATTTTTTGAGATTAAAAAACTGGTATTAAGATGTTTTAAATCCGTGGTGATGCTTTTAAGCATTGCCTGGCCTTCTGCAGTAAGAGCGGGATCTTTAACTCCCAGTGAAGTAGCGTACTCAAATACCAGGATATTCACTATCTGCCAACTCCCTTAAAAAGTACACCACCTTTCTGGAAGGTTTCCCGGTCAAGTACGGGCCGAGTGCAAACAATTAAACCATTTTTAATCATGGATGGTTTAATATCACGGTATTTATCATGATCCGTTACTAGAACCACGCAATCACTTGAAAGAGCTCTTTTAAGGTCTACGATTTGAGCTCCCCATGAATTTATGATGTCCGGGGACACGTAAGGGTCATTAACCAAGACGATTGCTCCTTTTTCCATTAAATTTTTGATTAATGGTTGTGCAGGTGTTTCGCGGGCATCAGCCACGTCACCCTTATAAGCTACTCCTAAAATCCCAATTTCAGATCCTTCAATGTTCTTACCCATATCTTTTAATGCAGATTGAATGATTTTAGATACTTCCCCTGGCATTCCCTCGTTAACCTCCCTCGAAATTTTTATAAGAGGGGTGTCTACACCACTTTTCTGGGCAGTTTCAACAATGAAATAGGGATCTATGGATAGACAGTGCCCTCCGACACCAGGGCCTGGAGTGTGAATGTTAACTCTTGGATGATGATTAGCAGCTTGAATTGCTTCAATGACATCAACATCCAGTGCACTGCAAACTAAAGCCAATTCATTTGCCAGGGCAATGTTAGTATCCCTATAAGTGTTTTCCATTAGTTTAACCATCTCAGCTGTTACCAAGTTCTGAACCATGATGATTTCACCTTCAGTGATTCTCTCATAGAGTGAAGCAGCTATTTTAGTGCTTTTAGAATCAATTCCACCAATTACTCTTGCATTATGAGTCATTTCATACAAAGTGTTATTGGGAAGGGCTCTTTCAGGAGTATATGCAACTTTAAAGTCTTTACCAGCTTTAAATCCGCTTTTTTCCAGTAAAGGAATTACCAGATTTTCGCAGGTGCCTGGTGGCACAGTACTTTCAATGATGACCAAGTCATTCTTCTTCAAATTTTCAGAAATTGAATTACACGCCGATATTACTGCAGAAAGATCTGATTTTTTGTTTTTGTCAACAGGGGTAGGCACGATGACCATTATTATCTTCGAATTTACCATGGCTTCCTTTGAATCTGTGGTGGCAGATAAAAGATCTTTTTCAACTGTTTCTTTTACAATTCCATCCAACCCCGGTTCCATGATTGGAGAATGACCAGAGTTGATTATCTCCACATTTTCATAGTTTATATCAACTCCACACACTCTAAGGCCACTTTGAGCAAGTAATGCGGCTGTTGGCAACCCCATGTGACCCAAACCAAATATAGCTATGGATGAACTTTCTTTGATCATTGATCTATCCCCTAAATAAGTAGTTTTTGATTTTGCAATATATAACGCTTTAATTAGTATTTTCAATTTCTTAAAAAAGGTTTGATCAGTTTTAAAATCTTAATTAATCTTTTGTTTGCAGTTAAAGGTTAATGAATTTTAAGGTTCAGCATCTTTATTATTATTTTAGATGCATGGATTATTGGATGATTACAAATTAATGATTATGGATGTCAATACGATATAATTATGGATTTTCCTTCCAATGATAGGTCTGGATGGGGGAAGCGTGGACTTTCACCATCAAAAACTATGTCTATATCATATTCAGGATGTTTAGCTTCGAATTCAGCCACAGTAATACTTTCATCCACATTTAACAATTTCTTTAAATTGTTGGCAGTGATATTCTCTGGAGGTTTTATTTCCAGTTTTCCCTGCTGATAAGAATCCAGGATTGCATCAATTATCTTTTTTGAAGCATTTCCATCACCATATGGATTTAATGCTTCTTTCATCCTACGATACATTGCATCATCATTTAATATTTGAGACACGTTTTTGGTTATTTTGTCAGTGCTGGCACCCACCAGAATGTTGCCCCCTGCATGAACTGTTTCTGGCCTTTCAGTATTATATCTCAGAGTTAAACAGGGAATATCAAGGGTGATTGCTTCTTCCTGGATTCCTCCAGAATCAGTTATCATCAATTTCGAATGTGATTGGAGAATCAGGAAGTCCAGATAACCTATAGGTTTAATTATTTTGATATGTGGTGCTTTTTCAAGTTTTGCATACATTCCGAATTTTTTAAGTGTTTTAACTGTGCGGGGATGTGATGGGAATACAATGGTAACATTGTCAATGTTTAAAAGGGCTTCAATAATGTTTTCAAGCCTTTCCCTATCATCAACATTCTCAGCACGGTGTAAAGTTAGGGACAGGAGGTCTCCTTCAAGTTCAAGTTGGGATATTATATTTGAACTTTTTCTGGCAATTTTAAGGTTCCGGTAACAGGCATCAACTACTGTGTTACCAGTTATGTATATATCCTGTGGGGATATTCCTTCCAAAAGCAGATTAACAGCTGTTTCCTCTGTGGGTACGAAAAAAAGGTTAGTGCAAACATCAGCCACCATCCGGTTTATTTCTTCAGGCATGGTTTTATCGTATGAACGAAGTCCAGCTTCAACATGCCCCACTGCAATGTGTAGTTTAGCTGCGGCCAGGGCCCCGGCTAAGACTGCATTTGTATCTCCCTGCACCAGTATAATATCTGGTTTTTCTGAAATTAAAACGTCTTCTATGCCTTTTAACATAGTGGCTGTTTGTTTTCCATGAGTATTGGACCCTACACCGATGTTATAGTCAGGTTCTTTTAGTTCAAGGTCCAAGAAAAACTGTTGGGACATTTCATGATCATAATGTTGTCCAGTGTGGACTAAAATATAATCAATTCCTCTTTTATCAACTTCATCAATTAGGGGGGACATTTTAATAATTTCAGGTCTGGTGCCTATTATAAACGCTATCTTCATTTACTTACCACGTCCATTCTAAACCAGTAAAATTTTTGGAAATATGTGCATAAAAACAACTTTAATGGGAAGTATATCATATCTATTTTAAATAGGATATCTCTTTATGATTAATATTAGCATTGGTGCAGCCGGTTTACATAAGTTACTAACTGATTTTTGAACATGCTAGTTACTGAAATATGTTAGACTAGTACTAAGGACTTTGTGGGAAAGGGAAAATAATTTGAAACTCAAGTTAGGGATTATGCAATCTCATTAACATTGCATAAAATAAACTTAGTTCTAGATTAATATCAGGCTACCTCTTAAGAAACATCATTCTAGAAGAGTTACATGAAAGTGATAACTAGAAAAATAGTTACACGATCTTTTTAATTTAGGCCTACGTAACTAAGTTCGATAGGCTATGTTAACCATTTTGACTTGTTGCCATCATCCCCGTACCACTGCAAGCAGGGCAAACACCGTTACCCCCACATACTGCACATGTTAGACCTTCTGAGTCTACACCGCTTCCACTGCAACCCCAACAAACACCGTTTCCACCACACTCAGTGCAAGTTTGTTGATTGGGTTTTGAATTGGTGTTCTTAGAATCAGATAGGTCAGGGTTGTCAGTGTTTAACTGGGAGTTATCATTTGATTGATCACTTGAAGATGTATCCTCATCACTACCACCACCTAAACAACCGGATGCAGATAATGCAAGTATGATCATACCTATAATCATGATTAAAACAGATTTTTGCATTAGAAAACACCATACCCTATTTTTCTAAATCTATGATATAGTAAGTTAACTATCTTTAATCCATATAATTTTTCCTATTCAAGATACTCCCTGAACTATTGTTAAATTACAGACCACATCCAAAAAAAAGTAAACATATGTTAAGAGATGATTAAACACTTTAAATTCCCATAATTTTAAAAACACTCATTTTTATAAAACTAATAAGTGATTATCATATACTCAAAAAAATTGAGTTATAAATAAAAATGAGATGAACAATGGTAATTATGAATTGTGGGAAAAAATATTATAAATTATTGGTTGACCTTTTCCTCTGGGCTTTATAATCATCTATTATCTTTAAAAGTTTATTGCTATCTTCTTTTTTCTTTTTTTCTTCCAAATTCTTCGCCCACTTGTCAATTTCTCCCTTAAGATCAGTTTTCATTATAACTGCAAAGTCATCAGCCATGTTTAAATCAACGTTCTTCTCTTCCAGTAAGGGAATCTTATTTTTTTCAAATACTTCTCTAGCTTGGTGTGACATTTTATCTAGGGTTATAACTGCTTTAACACCTAATTTTATCAGGAGTAATGCTGTGTGTGAGCCTCCACCTTCAGAACTTTTTAAAAGTACAACGTCACCACGTTTTATATTTTTAAAACTGGCAGCTTCCCTAATCCCATCCTTGGAAAATGAATCTATGATTTTGACTGGTAATGCCTCCTTTGAAAGTTCCATTGCCCTGATACGTTTGATTAATTTCAGTTGAGCCTCTAAATCTTCTCTTAAAGATTTTTCATTATTTAATTTCTCTTGAATCCCCTTAATAATCGAATTTTTTTTGGTTATCTCCTTTTGATGTAGGATGTTCTGGGAGTATTGGAACTGTAATCTTTGTATTTTCGTTTCCAGTTGGAATATTTCATCTTGATATTGGTGGGCATCATCTTCCAAGATCCTGTTCTTATTTTGCAAATTTTTAATCTGTTTTTCCTGAGATTTGAGTTTGCTCTGCAACTTGGAAAGTTCAAAAGGGGATTTTGAGATGCGATCTTCTCGTACAGTGTTTTGAAGTTTTTCTAATTTTTTATGTTTTTTAGTTCCATTAACTGATGTTTTTGACGAAACATCATCATGAATGGATTTTCCAGCTTGATTAATTGAAGATTTGATTTTTTCCAATGTGAAATTTATAGCCTTAGTAATTGGGATTTCATTAATTACCAAAATTTTAACATCATCCACTATTTGAGGAGTCAGACCCAGACTCTGCGTTCTTCTTTCAATTTGTTCCAGTTTTTTCTGATAATTTTTATATGCCTGGATTGCTGCTGCTAGGGCATCTCTTTCATGGGCATTTTGAGGTATTAACTTATTATTTACTCCCGATCTGTGCATTGAAGGATTTTGGTCTTGAAAATTAACATAATCATCAACTAAATCGTTTTTAGCACTTACCGCCAGATCACGGTAAGGAGAAAATATTCTAGAATTAAGGGATGTTGCCATTTTTTTAACGAGTTTAGGAGGATTGTGAACATCAGTGGCTATCAAAACAGTTTTTCCATAATTGATGATATGGCTAGTTATATACGACCTGGAAGCTTCTTTAAAACTGTTAACATCCAAAACTTCACCGGAAAGATCAAGGATTGCCACACCAACTGTCATTCCAGGGTCAAGACCTACAATAATACCTCTCTGAATTTTAAGTGATGGTCTTTGACCATTGGAATCTGAAAAAAGTTTTTCCTCAAAATTTCGATGGTAACGGTGAACCAGAATTTTTCCTCCTTTTTGATATCAGGATTAACCGTACTTTATTACCGTTTATTCTCTGTTTTTGTTAGTATTTATTGTTTTCTTTACACCATTCCAACTATAATGAGAATGTTAAAATAAAATGAATGAAGATGATATTAAGCAATCCCCCAAAATTGTTCTAATCCCCAGTTAGAGACTGGATCATTTCAGCTGTGGCAGCAGCCATCCTTTGATAATTAAGGAATTCTTCACTTAAAGTCTGTATAAATTTTGAGCGAGCATATTCATTTTCTTTAAACCGAACATGTTTATAGTGAACATCCATCAAAATGAGACTTTCAGGAGGCATAGGTGTTATTGCTGCTGTGTATTGTGGTTTAAAAAATTTCCTAATCTCATCCACATTTAATTCACCGTTTCCAACACTCTTTAAAACTGCCACCATTTTTCGAACCATGTTCCAGAGAAAACTCTCACCAACCACATCAATTAGATATGTTTGGTTGGTAACTGTAATAGTCACACTATCCACTCTTCGCATGGGATTACGCTCAGTTCTCCTGGAAAAATTGATAAAATTATGGGTTCCTTCCATTAAATGAGCTGCTTCCTGCATTTTTTCAATATCCAATGGTTCTTCATTAACATTACACAAGATATAGCGATAGTGTCTTCTATTTGCATATCTTGTTTTAAATCCAAATGGCACATGTGCAAAGCCCAAAATCATTATATCTCGCGGCAAAATGTCATTGATCTGGTTAATTATTGGCATTTTTCTGGTGCAGAAAGACACCACATTTCCCAGAGCATGAACTCCACGATCAGTTCGTCCGGCAATGGAATAGTTAGATTGTCCGAGGTTTTCGATAACTCTGGCATCTTCAAGGGCACCTAATAGTTCATTTTCCACGGTACGCAAGCCTGGTTGTCTTTGAAACCCATGGAAGTCTGTTCCCATGTAGGCTATTTTTAAAGCTACTCTTATCATAATGGATTCACATCTACAAATCAAACAAAAAATATTATCAGTTAAGTGGTAAGAGATATTAGCGATAGTATAATCCACCTTTCAATATATATTAATTTACTATTTATCGTTTTATGAGAAATAGTAATAAATAGTAGGGTAGTGAATTTAAGCTTATTAAATTGAAACTAGAGGATTATGAAGTAGAAAACAATAATCAGAGGCAATAAAATGTTTATAATTCCTGCAGTTGACATTAAAAATGGTAAATGTGTGCAGTTAGTCCAAGGAAAACCTGGTACTGAGCAAATTATTCTTGATAATCCTGTTGAAGTTGCTCTTGAATGGGAAAATAGAGGAGCCAGTATTTTACACGTGATTGATCTTGGTGGGGCACTGGAAGAAGGCGGTAATCTTTCAGTGGTGGAGGAAATTATAAAGGAAGTTTCAATACCCATCCAAATGGGTGGAGGTATCCGTACCATCGATGATGCATCCTATTTACTGGATATGGGTGTTGATAAAATTATATTAGGAACTTTGGCTATTCAGAATCCATCTACAGTGCATGAATTGTCCAATGAGTTTGGAAGTGAACGGATCATTGTGGCCCTGGACAGTAAAGACTCCCAAGTAGTGGTAAGGGGATGGACTGAAAAAACAGCTCAGAAAGCTCCCGAACTTGGTAAAATCATGGCAGAGCATGGAGCTGGAAGCATATTATTTACCAATGTTGATCATGAAGGCCTTTTGGACGGATTTAAGGTTCAACCACTACTTGAATTATTAAAAGCAGTAGACATACCAGTTATTTATTCAGGTGGTGTGAGTACCTTGGAAGATGTTTCAGTTCTCAATAAAACAGATGTTTATGGCGTGGTTATTGGGTCTGCACTTTATAAAGGTGCATTAACATTTGAAGATGCCCTGATTTATGGGAAAAAATAGGAATTAATTTTTTTATTTTAGTTCATACTTCCCTTCGATTGCACCTATTTTTTCATATCATCATATGCAGCCATATAAAGTTCATATGCAACCTACAAAGTGAATCCCGCTCTTATGATAGTTTTTTCAGCAATATCAACCAATTTGCGTATTTTAAGGATCTGATCAGGATTGGTGGATATGGTGGTGATACCTTTTTCCACCAGCCACTGCACTATAGCTGGGTCTGAACTTGCGTGGCCACAGATGCAGCTTTCAATTCCTTGTTGGTTGCACTTTTCCATCACCATTTCCATCATCATCAAGATTGAAGGGTGAGTTAGATTAAAGAGTTTGGCCACGTTAACCCCTCTCCGGTCCACTGCCAGTGCTGACATTGCCATGTCACTCATTCCAAGAGTAACAAAATCGATACCTTCATTAATGAAGTCATCAAGGGTGAAAACCGCAGATGGAGTTTCAATAGAGGCCCCTACCGGCAGATCATGGTGTGGTCTGATCCCAACCTGGCACATGACCTTTTTGGCTTCTATGTATTCGGATATATCTCTTACTAAAGGTATTTTAACACCCAAATTATCATATCCATCATCCATTAATTTAGATAAAGCTTCGAACTCTGCTTTAAGGATTTTAGTATATCGAATATCTTTGTGAATACCTCTCAATCCAAGTAATGGATTTTTTTCGTCAGGCTCTATACTTCCACCATCTAAACGTTTCAATTCATCCGTGGGAATGTCAAAAGTGCGAAACCATACCGGTTTTGGGTGGAATGCATCAGCAATGATTCTTACTGATTCTGCAATTACATCACTAAGTTTTCCCTCTTCCAAGAGGATTTGAGGATGTTTTCCAGTGCGAATGATACTGTTTTCGATTCGTATGGATCCCACACCATCAGCCCAGGGTGCGACCTTACTAGCAATTTCAGGGACGTTAAGATTGACTTTGATTCTGGTGGCAGGATAATATACTGTTGAACTTTTATCTTTCCCCTCACGTTCCATGAAACCCTGATAAATATTGCCTGTTTTTCCGTCAACAGTTACAATTGTACCTTCCTTAAGTTTTTCTGTTCCATTACCCGTTCCAACAATACAGGGAACCTTCATTTCTCTAAGCACGATGGCCACATGGCTGGTGATACCACCATAATCAGTTACCACCCCACCAGCCCGGTGAAGATAAGATAACATATCACGAGAAGCTGTGGAAACAACAACTATCTCCCCACCCTTAAGATTTCGGAGATTATCATCGTTTTCTATCTTCTTAACATGACCTACACCCACGTAAGGACCAGTTCCAATTCCTCGAATAATGATCATATAATCTGTATTTATGTAATTAATTTCAGAAATAATGTTGTAATATGAAGAGGTACTAATTTTCAGGTTCAAAGAATTGGGAAAATAATGTCTGGAAAGAATTAACGTGCGAATCTTTCCAGTAAGGAAACTAATTTATCTACTGTTGGTTTTAACGGGCCTGCTTTGTTACTCAATTTGTGAAGAGCACGTATATCACTATTTTTAAGTCCTCCGACAAGTATGAGGGATATCAAATAAACGATGGCTGCTAATAATATTACTAACAAGAAAACTATGTAGTTATAGGGAATAGAAATTATTAAAAGACTTTGAGGTACTAACAATAGTATGATTCCCATAATTCCGGTTGCCACCATTATCCGGCCTAAATCCATGAACTCCAATTTCACATCTGCGATCTGAAGTGTCTTCCAAACTATGCTCATCATAATTACAAATGCAGTGATAGTGGTTGCAATTGCTGCACCATTAATTCCATAAATAGGAACCAAATATAAACTTAGTGCTACATCAAACAATGATCCTAAACCTAAAATAATCATCGGAAGGTATGGCTTCCCTAATCCCTGAGCTATACTGGAGGAAACTGTATAAATAGTGAAAAACAACATTCCTGCTGCAAGTATCTGTAATGCTGAGGCTCCATTCATGTAAACCGGTAAAATGTATAGTAATTTCATTATAGGAGCAGCGAATATCATTGTTCCCAGAGACATTGGAAGAACCAGAAGGGTAACGTATCGATAAGACTGATTTACATAATTTTTGAGAAGATCTTTATTTTCCAATCCCATAGCTTCTGCAGTAGCAGGTAAAACTGCAGTTGCTACTGCCATTGAAATAATAAGAGGTAGGCGGGCAATTGGAGTGGCAGCACCATAATATCCGATGTATTGACTGGCCATATAAATTCCAACAACGAAATTTCCAACAAAATCAAATAGGGCAAGTTCAGCAAGTCCGGTTATTACTACTGGAAAGGCAAATATGATGAGTACCTTTGCCAGGGCTAATTCTTCCTTTGTTGTAAAAGTTAAATGGATATTTTTAAGTTTGTTACCAATTCCTCTTTTATATAAGTAATATCCGGCCATGGCCGAAAATACAAACCCAATTGCAGTTCCAATTATGGCACCGGCCACATAAAAACCTAATAAAATTAAAATAATCGCACTGAAGATCATGAAAACTTGTTCAAAGGCCTTGGTTATGACAATATTTCCCATCTGGAAAACACCCTGAAATGTCCCTCTGAAAGCCCCCACCAATACACTAAAAGGAGTTATCAGAGCTACCATTTGGAAGGGAAGAACAGCTTCAGGTTTGTGGAATAATCCAATTGCCAATGGTTCAGCCAAGAAAAAAATAACCACACTGAAGATTAGTCCCAAAATGATTACTAACTTCATTGAAGTGTGAATAACTTGTTTTACCATAACTTGATCATCTTTAGCCGAATACTCAGAAACATATTTAGCTATGGCCGGGGGCATACCCCCAGAAGCTATAGTAATTAGTATACCTTGCAAGGGTATGGCTAAGTTTAGAATCCCAAAACCAACCGGGCCGAGAAGAAATGCTGTGGCGAATCTGTAAAGATATCCCCCAATACGAAATACGAAAGCCCCGATCAACATTATTGCGCTGCTTCGCATGATTTTGGAACTCATAATAATACCATGACCTGATTTTTAATAAAATTTTTTTTTGGACTTATTGTAATTTTTAAAGAAAAATGTTTTTTTTCTAATCTAGAAATTCAATTCACTAATTCCATATTTATAAAACTAACGTTATTAAACCCCACCATGGGATTGTGCCATGTCCCCCTGAAAATGTTAACCTTTTCTATTTAAACCAGCTTAAATGCTTTTTTAAAAATTCATAGCAATACTTTTTATCTTTAAAAAAAAACATCTATTAATTACACATCCAATTGAACATATTTTTATTTAAACAAAACAAATCTTGCAATTTCATATTTTTTTAAAAGAGGTGTAATCATAATAACCATAATGGCAACTGGAACATTCGACCTAATACATCCTGGTCACGGATATTACCTTGAAGAATCAAAAAAACTTGGTGGGGATGATGCCCGCTTGGTGGTGGTGGTTGCCAGGGAGTCTACAGTGCGTGCCAGGAAAAGGGTGCCCATCGTCCCAGAAAAACAGCGTTTAAACGTGGTTCAGATGCTCAAAGTTGTTGATGAAGCCATGTTGGGAAGTGAAACTGACATGTTCAGCACTGTCAGGAAAATAAATCCAGATATTATTACCATAGGCCCTGATCAAAACTTTGACTTAGATTGGTTACGAAAAAAATTAAAAGAAAAAAACCTTAATGCAGAAGTAGTAAAAATCAATGGTTACCATGAATCTTCCTTGGATAGTTCCTGTAAAATCATAAAAAAGATTAAAGAATCTGATTTTCCCGCAGATAGCTTTAAACACTGTTAATTTATTCCAATTCCTTTTTTTATTATTTAATATTTATTTATTATTTTGGTTAAGGATTTATTGATTATTTAAATATGATTTGCCATTTTTTTTTAATAAATATGATAAATTTATTAATTTTTCATAGCTCAAGCTAATGTATTTAAAAAAAAAAGAAAAAAAAAATTTAGAAGGGCAGCTCGGTGTATGTCCCTTTTTTTGTCCACGTACTTGTGTCCCAATTTTGTACTGATCCTAGCGAATTTCGGTAACTAGTTCCATCCGCTGTGTACCATATTCCATTGACGTATATCTCAGCCCATACATGACCATACCATGTTTTACTGGTAGTGAAGTAACAGTTCCCGTGTACATACCTTGCTGGTAATCCAGCTGCTCTTGAAAGGGCCACGATTAGGTGTGAATGGTCACAACAATTACCACTCCTGGAAGAGAGCGTTTGGACAGCTCCTTTCGCAGTGTTGTAGTAATAGGAATATTCGAGGTTGTCTCGCACCCAGTTAAAGATGCGAGTGGCCTTATCATAGCTGGATGTTGCCCCAGAGGTTATGCTCTGGGCCAATGCAATTATGTTTGGGTTGTTAGCTTGGCAGTTGGCAGTTGTTTGCAAATAAATTTGCAAGCTGCTTGGTATTGTTTCTGTTGGTGTTGACGTACCACCTGAACTGATAGAGCTCCATGGTTTCATCACCGCATAGTTCGGCAAGTACTTCTCACTTCCATAGAAAGCCACCACCCGACTGAAGAGATAAACCAAAGACTCGTAACGAATTTTCCCTAGAGTACTTGACCCATAATTAGGAGCCGCACCATTAACATCCATATAGGACTTAACACGACTCGCCAAATCAAGATACCCTGATTTATCCAAGTTACCATTGGTCAACGCTTCACACGGTTCAGGCGCTGCTGAAATACTCTTCAACACTATAGGAGTGCTAACACCATCCTTCACCTGCAACACACACGTCGCAAGCAACCTCAAAAACTGAGGCATAGAAACCTGCAACGAACCCACCTGCACATAATTTGGAAGAACCTTATTAGCCTCAACATAAGACTTAACCCTTCCAGAAGCACTGATAATCTCAGCAACAGTACACGTAGGCTGCGAATTCGAGGTGCTAGAATTGTTGTTAGTGGTAGTACCATTAGTTGTTGTTGTGTTAGTTGTTGATGGTGTGGTTGTTGTTTGGGTGAAAAACGCCTTGTCAATCAATCCATATCTAAACAGCGCGTATCCTGATGCTCCGTTGGATATTGCTGATTGTATGTCTTGGTTGACTTCGGATGCGGGTAATTTCACCACGTTATTGTCGCTTTGGTATATCTGTAAACCAGCCACCACGGGTTTGCTTGAGTGTTCTACAATCCATTTAGTGGTGGTGCCGATCCATGCTGTGTTTTTGTTATAGTTTCCCTTGTAGATCATTGGAACAAGGAAATCTAAGTATTTTGAAAGCGCAGCATAGTCCTGGCCGTAATAATAACCATTTACACTGCACTCAGGCATGAGTGAAGCAGAAAGGGATATTTTCGGGCTGATGGAATACAATGTTTCATCAACTTTTTTTACAAAATTGGTGATTGCATCTGTTCCACCAGAATGCTGGTAGGCTGTTCCAGGATAACGGACGTAATCGAGGTGAATTCCGTCGATATCGTAATTTTTAGCTAGGCTTGCAATGTAATTTACCAGTGCGTCATTGAAACTCGTGTCTGTAGATGTTATGGTCTTTGTTGTGTATTCAGTGGTGGTTTTGTAGCTGTAAGACCAGTAGTACTTCCATTGGTAGTTCCAGTAGGATTTCCAGGAGTATCTCCATATTCCCCTGTATTTATACCAACTTTTGTACCAGACCTTATACCAACTTTTATACCAGTTTTTGGTTGCTACTTTCACTGTTTTGGTGTGGGGTACCTTGACTGTGGTTGTGATAGTTTTCCCAAGAGGATCTACCCATTTTCCATTTTCATCTATGAAGCAGGAAACCCAGGCATGTACCCTTATTCCAGTTCCGTTTAACTTACTTAGTATGGCTGTCAGGACAGTATCGTAATTTGGAGAAGAGAATCGGTTCGTCTTGACGAATATATCCGTTATTCCGGCGTTTAATAATTCGTTTAGATTCACAGCCGATACTTCATCCGCACTGATCCATAATGCGTGGACATTTTGGAATCCATCTGATGCTGCCGCTGTGTTATTTTGAATTGTTTCTGTTCGGTTACTGTTATCGGATGAACTATTCTGAGTACTGTTGATAGTTTCTGATGTTTGGTTTTCTTGTTGATTGGTGTCTGAATCATTAACCACCGAAGTGGTTGTATTCTGAATGATGTATGTAGTGGTGTTGTTTTCTGCTATTTCACTGACATTAGTCGTGTTCGTGAAATTTTCTGTTGCGGACTGATTTGGGGTGGCATAGATTATATTAGGGGCTAGCATGCCAACTCCAAGTAGGAGCAACATAACTAGCAGCAATTGTTGGTTCAATTATATGCCCCCTCAATGTCTGCTTGTCAGTTGAACACAGATAGATGTTCCTGACACTATAAGATCGTTCTTTTCTGCATATAAATGTTTTCATAGATTTTTGGTGCAAAAAACAACCATATATCCTTTTTTTGGTTAAAAACGTTTGAAATATGAACTTTTCATCATGAACCCCTTTGATATTATTTATTTTCTACCAACTCCATCAACTTACTCCGGTTATATCATGACCAGTCTGATTTCGTGCCGAGATGTAAATCTTGCCAAATCTTAAAACTCCACATGGATTTGGATGAAATTTTGTTATCTATTTTAAGAACAATAATAGTAAAAACCAACAAACATCCCTAGAAAAAATAATACGTCTTTTATTGGAATTATGGTAATGATAATGTAAAATTGATGCATTTGAAAAAAATTGCTCGTAGTATGCACCAATGAAGTCTGTTTTGAATTTCTGATGAATAATCCAAACTGAATTAGATTGATTCAAAGTGAAAAAATAATAATAACTACCCTAATAACGATTATCTGAATAAATACTGGTTTCCATGCCAAGTTTTTATTATAGGATAAAAATGCCTAAAAAAAATATTAACACAGTTAATCTGCTGGAAATTTAGGACACCAAAATTTATATCCAAAATCATACAAAAGCTTCTTATATGATCCTAGAAAAGATGGAAATGGCTTTACAAATACTGGAACAGTCCCCAGAATTTGCAGAAATTATTCCTGAAGTGCGTAGCAATATTGTAATGGCCCGTAAGAACGCTCAAACAATAGATGATGTTGCTGGGATACCTGGACGTATAACAATTGTTAATAATCTGCCCAAAGCCGTTGCCCGGCCAGGTTATGGTGTTTCATCACATATGGCAAGGCTAGTTATAAGTATTATGAAATATGATCCTGAAAAGCGTAGCGCTCTGAATATCAAATATCATCCCCATTTAGTGGAGATCTGTGAGAAATTGGGTTTAAAAGTATCTAGTTATGATCGCAACCAGGAACCCCCTAAGTTAGCAAAAAAAGAGGGAAGTACTATCCCATGGGGTGTAAAAGTTGCCATGAAAAATCTCAAAGACGTTCCAGATGTTATATATCACATCGGAGCCTGGGGAAAAGAACCCATGATTGTGATTTTAGGTACAAACCCTGTAGAAGTGGCCGAAATGGCATTATGTATTGCTAAACTTTATCTTGTCACTGCTGATAAAATTTAGAACCAGAAAACTGTTTTTGTAAAATATTCATCTTGTTTTAAGTATGCTGAGAATTTAAGAATAAAAAAAAACTCTATTTTCAAAAACCAATCTAGTGTATAAGAGAAATTATATTATAATATAAGGGTAATATATGGGTTATAATAGAATGAAATTTAAAAAGAAACAGAAGACACATGAATCACTGAAGGTATAATATAAAAAAATAGAAATAAAATTATAATATAATTTAAAATTGAATATTATCTAATAAAGTTTGATGAAATAATAATAAAGAATTTATTTAGGAATAGTTAATGAATTGACTGTATTTAAGACTACTGTATTATTGTTGAGGGATCATAATGCATTATGAAATGTATGAGGAGATGATGGAGCAACCTACCTCTTTAGAGAAGACCATTAATGCTGAAAAATCTCATATGAAAGAAATAAGTGAGAAATTTAGAGAATTTGACAAGATCTATATGGTGGGGTGCGGAAGCTCTCTATCAACTTGTTTTTCAGCTAGTGATGCCATGAAAATGGTATCTGACCGTAACTTGGAAGTCTTTACTGGTTATGAATTTTTTTACCATAAAAAACTCCGCAACGAAGATGCAGGAGTTATTTTAACGTCCCAATCAGGGGAAACAGCTGATACATTATCTGCCATGAGAAAAGCTCAAAAAGAGGGTATTTACACCGTTTCAATTGTTAACGAAGCAGAAAGCACCATGATGAAAGAGTCTGATGATGCTGTTTTAACTCTTTGTGGTCGTGAAAATGCCATACTCGGTACAAAAACTTATATGACCCAATTAATGAGTTTGTACCATATACTTTTCCCTATGGAAGATTCTTCTCTTGCCCGCAACGTTCTTGCAGATATGGAAAAAATTCCTTCAATCACCAAAGAGCTTTTAAATAAAACTGAATATGAAAATAAAGTTTTGGCCAAAAAATATGCAAATTATGATATATTTTATGCTATGGGAAGCGGTCCCAACTATGGCTTGGCTTATAAATTAGCCATGACCATGTTTATGGAAGGGGCTCTTAAACATGCCTGTCCATTGTACTCCGGAGAATTCCGTCATGGTCTTATTGAAAGAGTGGAAAAAAATATCCCAGTCGTTTTTCTGGATGCTGGCTATCCTGGAGATGAATTTACATATAAATCAATCGAATTTTCCAATAAAATTGGCGCTGAAAGCATAATATTTAGAATGCAAGATTATGTAGACATCAACCCCCTATTATCTCCATTTGTACTGGTAATCCCTTTAGAATGGTTCATTTATTATTTGGCACATTATAATGGAGAAGATCCAGGTAGTACAAGACATATAGGGAAGGTAAGGTACTAAATTTCGAAATTGAATTCTTCTAAAATCTGTTACATAATAAAAAAAAAATGTGATATTGGAAATGATGAATAAAAAAAAAGATATGAATATCTGGGAAATAGGTATTGTTCCCAGAACTATTTTATTTCCAGTTTTTTTGTTTTTGCAACTTTTTTAGGAAGTTTTATAGTAAGCATTGCATTTTCAAAATTGGCACTGGCCTCTTTTATCTTAATTTCATAGGGTAATTCCAAATTACGCACGACTTCACCAAATCCTCTTTCCCTTTTAATGTAATTAATTTTTTCACCCTCCATTCCTTCGGGGAAGGTTGCTTTGATGGTTACAGATTCATTAGTAATGTCAACAGATAGTTTGTCTTTTTCAACACCTGGAAGATCAGCAATGATAATAAATTCAGTAGGGGTGCTTATTAGATCAACATAAGGCGTTGTAGGCGCGGTGTACTCGGTAATGGTCTTCCCGAAGTCTTCCTGTTTTTCTCGTAAAGTAGTTAATACATCATTAACCATTTTCTCAGCAGTGTTACGTAATTCTTCAGTTCTTTCAGATGCGGTTTCTTTGATTTCTTTACTTTTATCTGAAACTGTATCCTTAGCTTCAGAAGCTTTTTGTTTTACTTCCTCACTTTTTTCTGAAACAGAGTCTTTAACTTCCACTGCCTTGGAAATGATTTCTTCTTTTGTGTCTTTATTCTTAGTATCTAATCTTTTCTTTTGATCCATTCGAATCCCTCTCATCCCAATGATTAATCCAAGTTCGCTGCTTTGGTGCGATCTGGAGTTGATAGTTTAATTGGTCCATGCCGATGATATTGACATTGACTTAAATATGCATACCTTTTACAAACATTGCTTTCCTATTTGTCCCTGATTTTCCTGTTGAATTCTTGTAACTTTTCAACTATCAATGATATGCCAGTACCTTCAGATGCAGCGACCATAAGTAGTTCATCCTCAGTATAAATATGTTCTTGAATGTACTTAACATTATCTTCATCTTCCACCAAGTCCATTTTATTTAAAAGTGGAAGGATAGGAGTGTTCCTGAATATTTGTTTTATCTCCCAATAAAGGTTAACTTGATTTTCCACGGGAAATCCTGATGTTTGAGAAGGATCAAATATAAACAGAATCAGATCTGCCAAGTGTTCCAATGCTACCATGGCATTTAGCTCTATTGGATTCATATCTTGCACTGGACGATCCAATAAACCAGGAGTGTCTATAATTTGATACTTCTGCCATCGCAGTTCGAAATGTCCTATTTGAATACCTTTAGTGGTGAAAGGATAATCGGCAACTTCAGGTTCGGCATTGGTAATTTGTCGAAGGAGTGTTGATTTTCCAACGTTGGGAAATCCAGCAATTACGGTAGTGGTGGCTTCATCATCCACTGTGGGGATATTACGCAGTTTTTGTCTGGCAAAGTTTAAAAAATCAAGTTCTTCACTGATGCGGTTCACAACAGAAGCTATTCTGCCGAATGCTTCTCTTCGAATTTGTGCAGAGTTTTCTGGAGGTGATCTTCTTATGCGGTGTGTGTATTGGTTCTGTAATTTTTCCAATACACCATTAGCCCAGTTCAATGCTCCTAAAGACTTTTTAAGATCATCAACCCCCACTGCCACATCAATATAGTCCTGATAGAACATGGAAAGTTCTTCAATGTGGGGTGTTTTCTCCAGAATATCTTCAAAAGTTTCCCTAATAACTTGACAAGCTGTTTGGACTCTTGCTTCTTCAATTCGTTTTGATTTTTTCTGACGATGAATCTTGGATGTGCGGACCTTGGCTGCAGCCTTTTTCGCACGTCGAAATCCCTTATCGAGCACTTCATCCGGTGTGGGTATGTTAGGTAAAAACATTAAATCACATTTTTTTTAAAGATTAAAAAATTTTATAAAGAATTTTTTTTTTGGGGTTTTATTATTATCCAAGATATGATAAACAATATCCCGTTTTTTTTTTTAAGACGTAATTATGAACAGATTTTTATTCTTTGAATATTTGAGATTGAAAGCTAAATATTTTCACTCCATCTTGTAACCAGCAATCCGGAGATAATCCTGCTTTCATACAAGTGTTGGCCAAGAATTCTTCAGTATCCCACTTCCATTCCACAGGAACTTGAGGAAGGAGTAAACCACGGTAAACTCCCTTTTCAATAATAAGGCCATCTTCCCCCACTTTAATTTTATTCAAGTAGTCAACAGGTTTTTGAACTGAAATCAGGACGGGTTTAGTAAGAACACTAACCTCCACTTGTATCTGGTTCATCTCAGCTGGCGTTACTCTGGGAAAACGGGGGTCACCGGTAGCTGCACTGACGGCAACTTCTATAACTGCCTCTACCAGGGGTTTAATTGGTTCAGGAAATCCAATACAACCCCTTAGTTCCCCATCGCGGTAGAGTGTGACAAATACGCCCATTTCCTCTTTTAAGTTAGGGTTAATGTCATTTGAAACCTTTAGGAACTTTCCATCAGTTAAGTAAGTTTCAATTGCAGATCTGGCGAGTTTTACCAGGAACTGGCCATCATCGGTATTTATCATTTACTGGGCACCACCTACTGTTGCTTCACTGACTCTGGTGTGAGGCCCTCCATCTCCGACAGGTGCGGTTTGTCCAGCTTTACCACAGAATCCAACCCCCATATGGAAATCTGAACCCACGGCATCTACTTTCTGCAGTATTTCCAGTATGTTACCTGAAAGGGAAACATCCCTAAGTGGATCTGTCACTTGTCCATTTTCAATCATGAATGATTCAGCAGCATTAAACTGGAAAACACCTTTACCTGTATCCACTTGGCCGCCCCTAGAACCTTTAAGGTATATTCCATTTTTTATATCCTCTGCGAGTTCATCAAAACTCATTTTTCCTGGTTTAAGATAAGTATTACTCATACGAACAATGGGTTGATCCCCTATTCCTGAACGTGCATTTCCACTGGACTTGATATTCAGTTTGGCGGCAGTTTCTCTGGAGCTTAAAAGAGATACTAATTTCCCTTCATCAACTAATACGTTTTTACTCACTTTTACTCCCTCTGCATCATAGGCATAGTATCCAAAGGCATCCATACTGGCATCATCAATAATAGTAACCAAAGGAGACCCAATCTGGGTTCCAATATTACCTTTTAGAATTGAATCATTTTGAAGTATGAGGTCAGCCTCAGATGCATGGCCTACTGCCTCATGGATGAAAACACCGGTAAGTTCTGAATCCATTATTATTGGGAAGCGTCCTGAAGGTGGAATATTGGCATCAAGTAATCTTATTGCCTTTGAAGCAGTAGTTCTTCCCATTAATTCCAGATCTTCTTTTTCAATAGCCTCAAAACCCTTGGCACCACCAGTACTTTTATGTCCAAATTGAATGCTATTTTCTGATGCTGCCACCGCATTCAGAAAGAGCGCCACCCGATTTTCTTCCATTTTTATTGATGACCCTTCCGAGTTCAAAAAATAAGTGGCGCCTTCAGTGTCAACGTAGTTGACAGTGGTGCTTACCACTTTATCCAAGTTAGCTGCTTGTTCAACCTCAGTCATAGCCAGTTTTTTATCTTCAATAGAAACATCAGAAAGTTTAATCCGGGCATTGGATTTGACTTTGTCGGTTCTAATTTCTGCAGGAGCTAGTTCCACATCACTGGAAAGGGAGCTGGCCAGTTTAAGGGCAGATTTAATTAAATTGTCCAGTCGGTTGAACTGGTTGGTATAGGAAAACCCCCATGCACCTTGCTTTAAAACACGCAAACATATACCCTGATCTGAACCTGATCTTATCTCCTGGATTTTACCATCTTTCATAACAATTACAGTATTTTCACTCTCATTGACTCTTATATCAGCATAGTCAACATGTTTTTCAACTGATTTTAATGTTTTATCCAGTAAGTCCAGATCTAACTCTTTTTTCATGTTATCTCCATTTTTAATATGATCTTCATGACATATAATTTTATGAGATTATTTTTTATTATGGTTTAACAAATAATTAGTTACGATTGGAGCTTTTATTATTTAAAGTTATAATATATGAATTTAGAGCAGAATTTTAAATTATTATCCGAAAAAAATATAATATATAATAGTTCTGTTTAAATAGCTTAGAAATCATAAATGTTATGTCATTCCCATGATAATACTTTTATTAACTATACAAAAGCACCGGTTGTGAAAAAAGTGAAGACCATTGAAGAAATAAACCAAAAAATCAAAGACGGAGACGCAGTAGTGATCACTGCTGGTGAGATGACCCGTATTGTGCAGGAAAATGGTGCAGGAAAAGCTGCAAAAGAGGTGGATGTGGTAACCACCGGAACATTCGGCGCTATGTGTTCTTCTGGTGCTTTTTTCAATTTCGGACATTCAGACCCCCCCATTAAAATGAGCCGAACCTACCTTAATGGAGTGGAAGCATACTCTGGCGTAGCAGCTGTAGATGCATATATAGGGGCAGCCCAACCCCACCACAACCCAGATATTGGATTTGATTATGGTGGCGCCCACGTATTAGAAGACCTGGTGCGAGGTAATGAAGTTGAACTGGTAGCAGAGGCTTTCGGAACCGATTGCTACCCACGAACAGAAGTAAACACTTTTATCAGCCTGGAAAATTTGAACCAAGCAGTCATGGTTAATCCACGGAACTGTTACCAGAATTATGCCGTGGCAACCAACTCCACCGAAGAAACTCTTTACACTTACATGGGCACACTACTACCCCAAATGGGTAATGTTAGTTATTCCAGTGCAGGGGAACTCAGCCCACTTTTAAATGATCCTTACTTCCAAACCATTGGTGTTGGAACACAAATATTCCTATGCGGTGGCCGAGGCTACATAATGGGCCAGGGAACTCAACATGCAACTGATGGGGAACGTAAAAATGGTGTTCCCACAGAATCAGCCGGGACTCTAATGCTGCAAGGTGACTTGAAAAAAATGGACTCGAATTATCTGAGGGGGGCAACCATGCCTAAATACGGGCCTACCCTATATGTAGGTGCGGGTATTCCCATTCCCATCTTAAATGAGGAGATAGCTCAACGTACAGGTATCAGTGACCATGAAATCAGTTGTAAAATTTATGATTACGGTGTTCCACGTCGTGACAGACCTATTATTCAGGAAACGAACTATCATGAACTTAAAACTGGGAAAATAACAATTGATGGAAATGAAGTTCAGACTTCACCACTATCCTCATTCAAAAAGGCACTGGAAATTGCTGAAGAACTTAAAACTTGGATAGAAAAAGGAGAATTCCTCTTAACAAATCCAGTGAAAAGTATTCCAAATAAGGGTTGCACTGTAAATCCCCTTGAGATTAGAAGGCCATCCATAATGGTTAAAGATATCAAAATCAAACCAGTTATAACTGTCAAGGCAGAAGAAGCTATTTCTGGTGTTGCTCGGAAGATGGTGGATAACAACATCAACCACTTGCCAGTGGTGGATCATCCTGGAAGACTCATGGGAATTGTAACCTCGTGGGATATTGCCCATGCCGTGGCCAAAGGCAGTAAAAAATTGACTGAAGTGATGACCAAAAAGGTGATCGTTGCCATGGAAGATGATCCAGTGGAGGTCATTGCCCGACGCATTGATAAACATGAAATATCTGGTATGCCCATAGTTGACCGGGAAAACTTGGTTAAAGGCATGATTACCGCTGAGGATATATCTCGACTTATGTGTTCCCAAAATAATAAGGAAGGTGATTCCCAGTGAAAGCTTGGCTAAAATTTTCACCTAGAATCGTGAACAAACACGTAATATCAGATTTAATCAAAACTTATGATGTGACCTTCAATATTCTGCGAGCTGATATCACCCCTAAGGGCGGTAAAATGCTTATAGAAATCAGTGGCAGTGAAGCAGAAGAAGGAATAAAATACATGGAAAAAGAGGGAATCCAGCTCAACCCCATTAAAAAAGTGGTTAAAAAGGATGAAGATAAGTGCGTAGATTGTGGTGAATGCGTAAGTCTCTGCCCAGTAGAAGCCATTAAAATAGATGAAAACTGGACAGTACTACTGGATGACCAGAAATGTATAGGATGCGGATTTTGCACATCTTCATGTCCCACTAAGGCCATTAAAATCGCTTATTAAACCTTTTAAATGATTTAATATCGGGACGTTAAAATATGGTTAAGTGTGAACACTGCAACACTGAAAATGAAGAAAATACCACCAGATGCCAGAATTGTGGTGAAAAAATCAGGAAAAAAGGCATAAATAAAATATTTCTAATTGGAATGGGAATATTAGGATTTTTGGTATTAATAACAGCCATATCATTTTTGATTAATACCCCTTGGATTGCGGAGTTTGATCAGGACTTGATTAATTCAGTTAAGAGTGGTGAGTCCAGTGAAAGCCTTATATCCCAAATAAAGGAACATTCAAAGGTTAATAGAGAAGGTTCCAAAAAAGGATATGATAATATTGTTTCTGGAGGAAAATCTGAAATTAATCCAGAGTTTCTTGAGGAAGCTAAAGAAAATTATCATAAAGAATTGGATTACATTCAAAAAATAGAGAATCTTCAAATAAGCTTCGCAAAAAGAGAAATCAATGAAGAAACCTTCATTAAAAAGCTCTCCCTCCTATATGAAGAACAACCTGAATTGGATTACTAAGTCCATTATTAGGGAACAAAAATGAATTCAAATAATATCACAGAATCTGTGAGAAAACTTCACACATATGAAAAAATCCCATATGATCTATTATTACTATCAGAAGAAACAATAGAAGCCATCGATGAAAATATTAAAGATTCTGAAATGTTTGTTTTAGAAAAACAGAATAAAATATTGGGAGTTTACGTTCTGCAGTTAATTGATGAAGAAAATATCGAAATTAAATATATTGCTGTTGATGAAAAACTCCAGGGGCAAGGTATCGGTACTTCCTTATTAAAAGATGCCATTTTAAGGGCAAAGAAAAATGGGTTTGAAAATATAACCATTAAAACTGGTGATTGTGGAATTAAACAACTCCACTTGTACCAGAAAGTGGGTTTTGAAATAGTTGATGTTGAAAAAAACTTCTTCATTGATAATTATCCAGAACATATCTATGAGGACGGAAGATTATGCAAGGATAGGGTTATACTAAAAAAAAACAATTATGAATCTCAAAAAAGAGAATCCAAATTAACTCTTTAAGATCGGTTAATTCCCTTAAAACAATCCTTTTTTTAAAAAATTGCTAGATATGATATTTAAGGAATATTTTAGTCTGTTCTTGAAAAAAGGGAAGTGAACTTATAAAGCAGACTTTTACCATTATAAATAGCTTTCTCAGGACACATTTCCATACAGCATAAACAGTTAATACACTTTTTATAGTCAAATTCAGGAACATATTGCACATGATCCTCAGTCAGTTGTCCTGGTTTTTTTAGAGCATTAGTTGGGCAGCTCACCTTGCACTTCAAACACTTTGTACATTTTTCCAAATCAATAGTCGGCCGGGTATACCACAAATTCATTACCCCCCGGGCCAATGGTCCGGGGATCAGTTCAATGGTGTATGAGATGTTAGAAGGCCATTTAAAATCATTAACTACAGGAACATCACCTATGACTTCAATATGCTTCATGTCTGCTTTTCCCAGCCCTTGATGATGTGCTATGCGGTTGGTGGGAATTTTGAGGGGGTTCCGCCCTAAAATATGGGTGATTGCACTATCCATGGCAACGCCATCATTCCCAGCCAGTACCATGCCCAAGTAACGTGGATCACCAGATGAAGGACCATATCCATCCATTCCTATAACACCATCCACAATATGGAGGCAGGGCGGATTCAACGCGTAGATATCAACCACTTTTTCAGAGAATTTAGACGGTTGGGGGGCTATTTTATGATATTCTGTCTTTATAAAGCCAGGTACAGTCCCATAAAGGTTTTTAATAGCGCAAGTAAGAATTGTGAGGCTATGTGTTTTGATTTTAGGCAAGTTAATCACCAGGTCTGCATCCAGAACTGGTTTGGCTATGTAATAATCCTGACCATTTCTCTGTTTATGATAGCTTCCTGAATTTTCAAAATTGACTAATTCAACATCTAATCTTTCACAGACATCAGTGAGTCCAGTTGCATCCCAATATTTCTTTATGTTTCTTTCAAATGCACCAGGACTATCTCCCACTTGGGGAATGCCACCAACATCTTTTACCAAACAGATGACAGATTCAACTATTGCCGGATGGGTGGTGATGTATTTATCGGGGCTGCTAGCCTGGAGCAAGTTTGGTTTGAGTAAAACTATATCTCCTGAACTAACATAGTTCTTTAATCCACCCAATGATTCTAAACAAGTTTTAGTTGCAGCGTAAACCTCTTTAACAGAATAAGATTTGCATTCACTCACTGCTATTTGTGCTTTTTCCATTTAAAACACCATTTTAGTTATAGAAATGAAAAAAATATAAAAATAGGAATTTTTTTATTATTATCAGAATTATATGAGTCAATTATTAATATTTTAAATGTTTTAATAATTCTTTTCTTGCCTCTCCAATAGTTAGGGGGTATGGTTTATCAAAGGGCAGACCATCTTCCTTTTCCAATATTTCCATTAGATGTGCGATCCTGGGCAGTCGAAGGTTAGCACCTCGGACGGTTTTTTCATCATCAAAAACTGTTTGGGGTGTTCCTTCCTTAATAATCTGACCTTCACTAATGATATAAACACTTGAAGCATATAATGGGACTAAATCAACATCGTGGGTGGATATAACTATTGACATACCTTCTTTATTCAATTGGTAGAGTATGCGCAAGATCTGAGAGGCTCCTTTAGGGTCTAATCCACTAGTGGGTTCGTCCAGTACCATTATCTCCGGACGCATGGCCAGGATCCCGGCTATGGCCACCCGTTTTTTTTCACCACCACTGAGGTGATGAGGGGGCCTATTACCATACCCTTCCATTCCAACTCTTTTCAGGGCTTCATTCACCCTTTTTTCCACTTCATCCTGTTCCAAGCCCATGTTCAGTGGTCCGAAAGCCACATCCTCTCCCACTGTTGGGGCAAAAAGCTGATCATCAGGGTTCTGGAATACTATGCCCACTTTCTGTCGAACACGCATCAGAGTCTTTTTAGCATAATCCAATGGTTCATCATCCACCATTACAGTTCCAGCAGAGGGTTTAAGTATTCCATTAAAATGTAAGAAGAGCGTAGATTTTCCAGCCCCATTAGGGCCTAAAAGAGCTATAATTTTACCTTTAGGCGCATGGAAGTTCACTTTTTCCAGGGCAGGTGTGCCATCAGGATATTTGTAACTGACATCTTTGGTTTCTATGACATTCATATTTATCATACCTATGTGAACATTTTTTTGTTCCAGAAATAATTATCAAATAAGGAGTCTGAGTTGAAATTTAATTTAAATGATATAAAAAAATGATCATTGCATAACTGATTTTATTCGTTCTAGAGAAATTAGAACTCAGACAATAAATGAATATAAGCGCAAAATGAGGGATTACAGAAATCATATTAGTGAGGGACCTTCTGAAATAATTGACGAAACAGAAAGCAAAGAAGAAAAATAAATACGTCTTAGTAACAGGAAAGTTAGTGGTTATGCTCTCGATTTTGTAGAGAATATGGAAAACAAAAGGATTACAAGAAATATCGTGAAAGGATAATGATCAACTCGTAGAATTCGTAATTCAAGAAAAATATATCCTAACTATACCTCCTCATTGATCCAAGTTGACTTTATAAAATAAATCTAAAGTTAGCTCCTGATATAATCAAAGACTAATGACTTTAATATTTTTTTTCTTCCTATTCAACCATGTTTTTTGCATCTGGGTATCCAAGTAGCTTTGACAGGGATTTTCGGTGAAAAAATCTTTGAGACTATTATTTATTAATGGACCCGGTTCGTGAACCAAATCCATTTTCCCCTAATTCTACGAATGTTTTTTTGTTGACGTTTTTTTTTAAGAAAATCTCTAAAATGAGGTCACTGATGCTTAAAAAAAAATATTCACCTGAATTCGTCATGTTCGTAGATAATTACTTCCTCATGATCGGGAAATAATTCGGGGCGATATAGAATTGCCATTGCTCCAAAAGGCACTGTTTTAACTTGCTCTTGAATTTTTCCACCTCCCCTGCCAATCGTGGGGGAACATTACTATACAGAAAGTTAGTCATTTGTATTGTCCAAAAGAGCACATGAAAAGTAATCAACAAAAAGGTAGTGAAGATCTTCTCATAAGGATAAATACTTGCAAAAATTAGAAACAACGTATCGTTTAGATTTAGACTTTTTACACTTTCATGTTTTGTGTTTGGATATGCGTCAAATAAGTCTTTTCGGTATTTACTTTAGTTTGTTTTTTTACGTATACTTACATCTAGGATGAATATTTAGAGAATAAATCAGTAATTCTACATGTAATAATCATTTTTTAAAAGAAACTAAAGTTACTTGTTAAGTATACTCCGAACAAGAGGACCAGTTCAAACAAAACTAATAGGATTAAATTACGCTTTCCCGCATTTTTAAGGCTTTCTGGAGATTTTGAAGTTTTTAATGAACCAGTATAGCATCTAGATTCCATAGCAATGTGTGCTTGTTCACCTCTAATCCAGGTTCGTATGAACAGATTACTGCCCAACATTCCCATAGATTTAAAGGATTTTGGTAGGGAAGAATATCCTAAACGTGTTTCCTGGGCATGGTACATGTTAATGGCCTCATCCAGGAAGATGAAAATGTAACGGTACATTAACATAGCCAGTTCCACGACTATTTGGGGGATTTTTAAGCGTTCCAGTTCTGAAAATAGTTCAGTCATGGGGATGGTAAGGGCCAAGAAAGCCATGCATGTAAATCCAGCCAGAATTCTGGAAAAAGTAAGTAATCCCAGGTTAAAACCATCTTCAGTTACTGCAAGATTGAATATTCCCAGATCAAGGATATGGGCACCCACTCCAAAAAAAAATGCCATGAATATGAAAGTTATTAATCCGAAAAAAAAAGGCAATGCTAAAAATTTTAGGTAGAACTTCCAGGGGATTTTTGCCTGGGATACAATTAAAAAAGACATAACTAGCGCTATTAACAAAGGCACCACCGGAGACGAGGATATAAGACTCACCAACATGGTTGTTATGGCAAAAATAACTTTAAAGAACGTGTTAATATTTTTAAGGTTATTATAGTGAGCATAACTATCTAGAGTGTTATTAAACATTTAAGGTATCACCTTAGATTATTAAGTGTAAATCTTAGTTTTACTTAAGCTGTTTTCAATTACTCCCAACGTATACTTATATTTTACTTTATATTAATTCAAGTTTACCTTATCAAATTTAAAAAAAAATATTCAGGGAGAAATTTAACTCCCTTATTTTATGATTTTTGGTTTTTTTCAATTATTCATCTTTCTTGGCTCGGCCATTATAGTATCCCAGAACATAACCAATAATGGCAGCACCAATAGCTGCTTGAAGGGCGAAAAGTAAGCTTTCAATCTCACCACTTGGTGGTTCCCAGATGGACTCAAACCAAGGTTCATATCCGGTTTCTTCTATTGCTTCACTGGCTGCTCCGTCTGCTCCGCCAAAGAAACCATCATCTTCACCCAAACCACTGTACATAGCCAATGGTATGATGGCGATAATGGCCACTAAAGCCAGTAGGACAAGGTATTGTTTATTATTCATCTTACATCACCGCCCCTACTTTTTCCTTCATTTTAGTGCCAATAACCTTCAAGTTCTCCAAGATGTCTGGCCGGAGCTTCATGATGTAATCGAATATCACCACAGTAAGGAGTCCTTCAGCAATAGCCAGAGGTATTTGGGTAACAGCAAAGATCAACATGAAGTTGTTGAAAGCCACCCCGAAACTGGGAACTGGGAAGGCCAAAGATAATTGGATAGCAGTGGTTACGTAAGTCATGAGATTTGCCAGAGCTGCTGCCAGGAAAACTCCGAGTAGGGTGGATCCGTTAACCCTCTGAACACCTTTATAAACCAACCAGGCAACTAATGGACCGATTATTCCCATTGAAAAAATGTTTGCCCCCAATGTGGAAAGACCACCGTGAGCCAGGAGAAGTGCTTGGAAAACCAAAACAATAGCCCCAAGTACGCTGGCTACAGCTGGTCCAAAGAGTACTGACCCTAAACCAGTACCAGTAGGATGAGAACAACTACCTGTAACTGAAGGTAGTTTAAGAGATGATAGTACAAAGACAAAAGCTCCTGAAACTGCAAGTAACGGTTTTGATTCTGGATTTTTCTCAGTTATCTTTTTAATCTGCAAAACACCATAAGCCACCACGGGAAGTGATATTACATACCATAATAAGCACCATTCCCAAGGCAGGAAACCTTCCATAATATGCATTTTAATCCTCCTCTATTTTCACAATATTTTACTTTTTTTTGTGGGATTTGAGACTATTTCCAATCAGTAAAGTTATAATAACAGTGCAATCAGTTATAATACTCATTTATTTAAGTATTAATAAAGGAAATAGCACCATAATAACCTCTTCCCCTTTTCGTATCTACTTTTTAAAAACTATCTTATAAAGTTTTCACTTTTACTTTAAAATAAATCAGGCAAAATGGAAATCTTTGATACATTCCTTATTCAAAAATTGGTCTTCAAGTCGAGGGTGATTTAAAGAAAAATGTTAAACTATTAATCATCCTGGTTGTTATCCCCTGTGCCAGTGTTTTATCCTTATATCTGAAAATTTTTATAAACCGGATAATACAATTAATTATTCCTTATAAATTGTAGTTTGGGAGGAAAAAGAAGGATACAGTAGCGTTATCCACAACAAACCATATGGAAATGTTAGTTCAACAGACAAGATCATCTACATAGTTGGGGTCAAACCCCTTGAAAACCAATCCCATCAGACCATAATAGAATCTGTTACCGAACAAAATAGCACTCCGAAATGTTATGATATCTATTAAGTTAATATCCTGATGATTATGAAAAAGACAGGGTCGAACGGTCAGTTGCTTGCCTACCAACACGTGGTTCCTGACATTAAGAAGAAATCTGTGGATTTAGTCATTAGTGTCAACTCCAACGAAGGAAAGAAAGTTACCTAAAAAAATAAGATTTCTTTACATTCTTCAAACACTTAAAAAACTGAAAAATTAGCATTCGAAATACAAAACCAAGCTAACTGGTTAAATATATACACCTTCAAAGTCCCACCTGCCCAAATTATGTTACTGTTACCTTATAAAGGAAGGAATACCTTCCACGTTATATAAAAATCACACATATGAACCTTATGCTCAAAGTAAAAAACAGGCAAACGAGAAAGTGTCAATAATTAATAAATTAGATTTTAAATAGTGCCTACAAGAATTAAAAATCTATCTAAAAAAAAGATCTGAAAAAGGGAATTTCAATTCCCTCTCTTGAATATTTAGTTTATTCTACTACTTCTGCGAATCCAAAGTTTCTTCGGACAGAGTTAATTCTAATTTTAACTTCGTCACCTACTTTAGCTCCAGAAACGAAAACAACAAAACCTTCAATACGGGTAATGCCGTCACCATCTCTACCTAAATCTTCAATTTTAACATCGTATTCTTCCCCTTCGTTAATAGGGGAGTTGTTACTTCGGTCATCTCTACCGTAATTACTTCCAAACATTTATATTCACTTCCAAAAATGCCATTAGAAATGGCTGACATAATATTGGTTTAGGAGCATATAAAGGTATGTTAAATTTTTAAGCTGATTTTCCCTATTTTTTCTAAACTAAAAATTTGAATTAGGGTAGAATGTAAAATCTAAAAAGAAACATGTGAAAAATCAATAAAAAATGATTTAAGGATTAAAAATTATAACTTAACTTCATGGATGTTAAAAACAATATTATCCTGGCCATGGATGTTCCCAACATCAACGATACCATGGAATTAATGGAAAAAATATCTGATTACATTGACACTGTTAAGATTGGTTATCCGCTGGTTTTAGCAGAAGGGTTAGAGTCTGTTTCGAAAATTAAAAAAGAATATAATTGTCAAGTGATCTGCGATTTTAAAGTGGCTGATATACCTGCAACAAATCAGAAGATTGCTGATGTAACCTTCCAATCCGGTGCAGATGCAATTATTGTCCATGGATTTGTGGGATGGGACAGTGTGGAAAGCTGTCTTGAATCTGCCAAAAAAGTTGGTAAAGATATTTTTCTTCTTACTGAAATGTCCCATCCAGGTGCGACCAATTTCATGCAGCCAGTATCCATGAACATAGCCAGTATGGGTATGGAAATAGGTATAACTCATTATGTAGGTCCTTCAACCCGTTTGGAACGGTTGAAGATGATCAGAGATATTGTAGGGAAAGATTCATTCATCATATCTCCAGGTGTGGGTGTGCAGGGAGGAGATCCTCGAGAAACTCTCCAATTTGCAGATGCAATTATTGTGGGTCGCAGCATATACCTATCTGAAAACCCTGTCAATTCCCTGGAGTCCATCATAGATGCTATCGAACTTTAAACCAGCTAATTCATAGGCTAAATCGAATAAAATGAAATAAATGAATGTTATTGGTTGGAAAAAGTATAAGCCATTTACTGTATTGGTTAACTGAAGGCATCCTAAAAGGCATAATATAAAAACCATTATTTTCATAGCACAACGATGTTTAAAGAATGTTTCTACAACCTTTTTTTTTTTAAAACTTTTTCTATCATTTCCCACCTCATCTAACCATGCCGCCATGGTGCATAAGGCTAAAGTGATGATTCCGATGGTTGGTATCCCCCATATGAACAATATGACCACAAAGATAATTAAAGTAGTCATGTGCCCCAATTTATCCACTTTAACCGATAATATAGTTCCTAAAAGTATGGCCAGGAATATTGTGGCAGCATCAGAAAAATTAACTGCCAGATAACCTATTCCAACAACACAGACTATCCCGCTGACCACACCAAGGATATGATTATTTTTCAGATCCATGGCATCATCTGAAAACTTCATAAAAAACCCGGATAAAGCGTACAAAGCTGCCTCTAAAAACATGAAAATCCAAAACTCCTTAACAAATCACTAACATGCCAACTTTTTAAAAAAAAGATTCATTGTTTGTTGATTAATTCCATAACTCCCGATACCATTAATGGGAATATTATGGTGGCGTCTCCAATGACTGTGACCAATCTAGAGCCACATTTAGCTTTAGCCCATGATTTAGCTTCTTCTAATGGTGCACCACCCAAACTGCCAGCTTCACTGCGGTCTAGTGTAACTTGGATAGCAGCATCCACCCCCCCAGTCAAGATGTTTGAGGCCAGAGCGTAATGTTTAGGTAATCCTCCGCCAAGGATAACTGTAGCTACTTTTCCAGAACCATAGACAATATCTGACAGTTCATGCATATCTCCAGCAGCATCTAGAGTAAATCGATTTTCCTGGGTGAACATCCAGAGTTGCAGTCCTAACATGCTGTCAATTAATCCTGGAGCATAAATGGGAACCCCCTTTTTTGCAGCAGTGCAGATGATAGATTCTTCATCATTAATGAGGTGACCAATCTGGGTTAAAAAATCAGAAATGTTTAATTGATTGTTTCTTTCAGCTATTTCAGCCATTATTAGATTTATTTTCGTTTCAAATACTTCGAAGTCTTCTGATTTCGTGTAAATATCTGCAATTCTACCCATCCCACTCTGACAAAGTTCTTCATCATTTCCTTCTTGTTCACGGTAGTGTGCACCTCCAAATGCCTCCAATAGATCATGGGTGAGGTTTGCCCCGCTAGTTATCAGAACATCAACATATTCCTCATCTATTAAGTCACGGATGACCTTTTTAAGGCCCCCTGGAACCATTGGCCCTGCTACACTGAGAAATACTTTGGTTTCCTGATCATTTATAACTTCACTCAAGAGTTTAGTAGCTCTGTAAAGCCTTCCAGCACCTAATACTCCGCTTTTACCCATTTCCTCTATGAGTTGGATGGTAGTCATTCCAGAGCCTATTTTAATGTGTTCAACTTTCAGTATTCACACTTCCTACAGATAATTTGTAAATAATATACGTATGGTTCTATTCTATTGATTTATTAAAATTATTTTGGTTGTGAAAATTTTGGGTGAATAAAAATAATTTCCGGAAATTATAATTTTGAAGAAAAAACTGGGCAGATAAAAACAAAGTAGTGATTGTTATTTTATTATTAGTTGGGTGAGGTTTTATTTGAGTCCTGCTATTTTATCAAGAAGGTCTGTGCGGGTGACTATACCCTGTGCTTTTCCAGTATTATCAACAACTATTAAGCGACCAATATGGTTTTTGTTCATCATTTCAATGGCATCAGCTATCATCACGTTTTCGTCAATGGTGATAATATTTTTGGTCATTATATCGACCACTTTCATGTCTTCTCTAGCTTCTGCCAGGGCTTTACTGATGTCTGATAGGGTTACCATACCTATTACTTCATCGTCGTCCATTACTGGTGCACCTTCTATTTCTTTGGATGCCAGGACTCTTGCTGCGTCTCTGATGGTGTCCAAACCATCTAAAGTTATTAAGTTTGGTGTGGCAACTTCTATGACTCTTCTTTTGGGTATGCTTCGGATTCCAGTGGTGTCCAATAGGAGGATGTTATCCATGTCATCTCGACCCACAATCACCCCATCAACTACCAGTTTGTTTACGGGTGTGGGCCCTACACGTATTTTATCTCCTAAGTCAAGGGTTTTGATATTTCCCACAGCTTTAATGGCTGCTTCACATTCTCCTGGGTGAGGTATACTGGTAAACTCTATTTTAGCCACAGTAATCTCTTTCAAAAGTTTTCCCTTCTTATAAACCGGCACTAAAGTCTCCTTGTCGGTGTCTTGAATGTTAAGCGTGTGGTAAGCTTCAATAGTTGGTTTATATCCTCCACGAGGTCCTGGAACCCCTTTAACAAGGCCCAAACTACGGAGTGATTGCATTTGATTACGGATGGTTCCAGGGTTGCGGTTCATAAGTTCCGCTATTTCCTCCCCCTTAATGGACATACCATCAGCATTGCGGTACAAGTTAATTAAACTTTGGAGTATTTCTTTCTGGACCGATGTGAGCATGAGAATCACCGTAATAGACACAACTAATACACAATATGATATTAGTATAATTTACCATTATTTATAATTATCAATTTTTATAATTTATATTAAATCTTTAGTATAACGGCGTATTTTTCTATTATTCAAGTGGAAATTCAAGGGACTGATGTAATACTCCAAAATTTTTATAGATAAATCCTGAAAAAGAAAATAATATAATTAAATTAGGGGGAGTTTTTGCCCAATAATAATAATTCTCATATTTTTTAGTTAAAAACATAAAGATTGAAAAAGGATTTAAATAGATTTCAAAAGGTAAAAATGAATCAGCTTGGAAATAAAAAAAAATAGAAAAAAAAGAAAGGGGTTTTTTTAGTGTCTTTTGGTAGAGATTAATCCTCCCAGCACCATTAGAACAGCAAGAACCATTCCAATGAGTGGTGTTCCGGTTTTCTGCATCCCCACAGTCTGAGCATGCACAGTTTCAGATGAACCACCGGCTGCCTGAACATTCACATTCAACGCTTGGATGTTGCTTTCAATGTTAGGGTCGTAAGTGTCGGTAGTGAGAATAGGTCTGAAGATAAAACTTCCCCCATTCATGGCTCTAACACGAACCCAGGCATAGGGATCTCCAACAACCACATCACCCAAGGTCCAAGTAATGGTCCGGGTAGCGGGATCGTAGCTGGTTGTTCCCTGATCCACATTTACATCAACAAACTCCACACCATCAGGCAGTGGCAATGTAAATACCACGTTTTCTGCAGTGTCAGGTCCCCTATTACCTAATTTAAAGGTAATAGTGTATATTTCACCCACAGTGGGGTTATTTTTACTGGACCAACTGTTGATGTACAGATCAGCCTTAGAGGTTACAGGATTAACTGTGATACTAGCTGTTGCGGTTTGTGTTTCCTGGTTCATTTCATCCTGAGTTTCAGTAACAGTGTTGGTGATGGTAGTTCCTGCCATTGCAGTGTTAATTAGTCCACTGATGGTTAGGGTTGCATCGGCACCGTTATTGAGTGTTCCCACATTCCAGGTATTGGTGTTGGAGTCCCATGATCCCACAGAAGGAGTCACAGTCCAACCAGTTGGAACATCTATATCGGTAACTGCCACGTTATGAGCAGCATCAGGTCCATTGTTATGCAGAGAAACGGTAAAAGTACCAGTATCTCCCACATTTAAAGGACCATTACCAGTCTTAGTGATGGTCACATTGGCACACGGATCATTTTCAACCTCCACGTTAAGGGTTAAGGTTTCATCATCCAGCGTAGCAGATAGGTTGGCAAGGCCGGATTCGGTTCCAGTTAATGTAGCGGTAGCCACACCATTCACTGTTGGTTTATCCACAGTTTGACTGCCCACCTGACCAAGGTCGGTGGTGAAAGTCACTAGTGTTCCATCGGGTAAATGTCCAATTACTGGATCGAAAGGTGTCACTGGATTTACTCCATCATAGGCATTGTTGAAGTTAGCAGTTAGGGTTGAAGTAGAACCCTGCTGGATAGTGGTTGGATCAGCCTGGAAGGTCATGTATAACCATGGCCAGAGATCTACATCACCAAAGTAACTGATTATGGCATCATAATTGGATCCCCACCAGTTGTACTCGGCATTTACAGTCCCGTATTGTGAGTCGAGGGAGTGGTAGATGGCTTTAGGGGAATTGCCCACTATGCGGTTGAAGTTCATGGTCACCACGCTATCGTATGTGTAGATTCCTCCACCATAGGCATAAGCAATTGTATTTGCTGTGTTGTGATTGATATTACTGTTAGTTACTGTTAAACTGCCACCCCTGGTGTAGATTCCTCCACCATATGCAGAATTGTACGCTTTTGCTGTGTTTTCATTGATTTTACTGTTATTGATGGTCACTGCACCATTGTAGTTGTAAATGGCTCCTCCGTATGCTTGCATGCCAGTTGCGGTGTTTCGTAGTAATTCGGTGTTGTCCAGAACCACTTGGTTGATGTTGTAGATTCCACCACCATACATGGCAGTGTTATCATTGATGGCTGAGTTTTGGATGTTTAAAGTACCATCATTTGAGATTCCACCACCGTAACTAGTAGCTGTGTTGTGGGTTATGTTTGAATCCGTGACAGTCAAAGAACCACCCATGTGGTCGATTCCTCCACCCTGGATAGATGCTAAGTTACCAGTGATTGTTGAATCAGAGATAGTAGTGGTTCCAGAACTCCTGATCCCGGCACCAAAAACTGCATTATTTTCCTGAATAGTGGATCCGATGATGGTTATTGTACTCTGGTAATTGTAGATTCCACCACCATTAGTGGCGGTGTTGCCATTGATTGTTGAGTCAGTGATGGTCATGGTCGCTGTATTGTAACCAGGGCCACTATGGTAGTAAATTCCACCACCATTGGAAGTAGAAGTACTGTAGATAGCGTTATCCTGGATAGTGCAACCATTTATGGCCACTGTATTATGATAACCCCAACTGATACTGATTCCACCACCCTTGGCATCTCCTCCGTTAACCCGGTTGGAACTTACACTTCCACCAGTGATGTTCATGTTGGCTCCAGAGTTGTAGATTCCACCACCTTCAGCGGAATATCCTGATGGTCCGGTTACTGTGTTTTGGTTGATGTTACTGTTGGTTAAGGTTAAACTACCACCATTAAGGTAGATTCCACCACCGTAACATGAGGACCCGCTTGATTGAGCCTCATTTTTATTGATGTTACTGTTATTGATTTCCATGTTACCATTTTGGTGGTTGTAGATGCCTCCACCTACAGCGTAGTATCCACGTGCTATGTTACCTTCCATGTTTGTGTTATCCATAATTAAGGTCCCGTAGTTGTAGATACCACCACCATATGCGTCATCTGGATAGGTGCTCCATGCTGTATTCCCTCTTATGTTGCTGTTAATGATGGTAAGTGTGTCTTCGTTGTAGATTCCACCACCAAGCGCTTCATCAGAAGAACTCATAGCGTTATTATACTGTACGGTGCTGTCTTCAATAGTCATGGTCCCCCAGTTATTGATTCCTCCACCATAGGCATAGTAACCGGTAGCATAGTTGTATTCAACCGTACTACCTTTGATGGTCATGATCCCAGCGTTGTAGATTCCTCCTCCGTAACTGGATCCATAGAAAGTGGTTGGGTTGGCTTGGTTGGCCTTTACTGTGCAGTTGTTGAGGGTCAGATTACCATTGTTGTAGATTCCACCACCATAAGCCTCAGAACCGGTTACTCTTCCATTTTGTATGGTGAAAAAACTCATTGTTGCAGTGACCCCTCCATGAATGGTTACGGGTCGTCCGTTACTGGTTCCATCAATGATGGTTCCGGTTTGACTGGTTCCTACCAGGTTAACATTCTTATCGAGGATAAGGTGTTCCTGATATGTTCCATCAGCAACATTTACTGTACCATCAGGGTTTGCTTCGGTTATTCCTTTTGCGATGGTTCGGTAAGGGTTAGCGTCGGTACCATCTCCAGTTGCATCACTTCCTGTTGTGGCGACGTAGACTGTGTCCATACCTAATTTGAAGTTGGCTGTTTGCTGGTAGTTATTATCTTCTCCAGGAAGTACAGTTACTTCTTGAGTGGATGGTTGGTGTCCTGGTGCACTGGCGGTTACTTGGAAATTGGTTGAACTGCTTTTAAATTTCAGAGAATATGTACCGGCGGTGTTGGTAGTGGTTGAAATGGTTTCTCCGCTACTGGTAGTGGTTACCGTTACTCCGGGGAATGGGTTTCCATCGGAACACTTCTCCACTTTACCACTGATACTAACCTCCTGTAGGGTTTCTTCAGTTTCTAGAACAGGAGTATCTGATATGGTGATGTTTTCATCGGCAGTTGCTGCTGATACTGTTCCAATGCATATTAAGATGAATGCAAGTGCTAATGTCAGCTTTATTAGTTTTTTTGTTATCGTTTTCACCTCCTTTTACAGTTTTTAATTCATAGTATCATGTAATTGAAGTGGATAATGTGAACAATTTATTACACATCCAGATATTTATCTTAAATGGCAATTTTGTTCGCATATCACATTAGATATGTTGTAGATGAAACTATATTAACTTATGCCGGAAACAATATGCGGAAATTCAACTTCCGACATAAAAATTTGAACAAAATTACAAAAAAACAGATATTATACAACAAAAAATTCAACCTACACAAAAAAAGCCTTAAACCTCATCTTTTAATTCTTTTAACAGTTTTTGTCTAAGAGGATATATTTTTAAATAACTGCCACAATTAATTAATAATTTTTTAATATTTTTTATATCAAAAACATCCTTAAAGATGGCACATTTATTACAATTTATAATTATTATTTATTATAATTTATATTTAAATCTATGGTATTAGGCGTTTTTTTTGTACTAATCAAGTTTAAATATGGTGGTCTGGTGTAATACTTCAAGATTTTTTAGATGAATCCTGTAGAAGAAACAATATATTATTACAAGGAGTTTAAACCCAAAATAAATAATCCTCATTTTTAATAAAAATATTTCGAAAGTACAAATTGAACCAATACCCCAGATAAATAAAAAAAAAAAAAGAAAAAGGGGGGTTTTTTTAGTGTTTTTTGGTGGAGATTAATCCTCCTAGTACCATGAGGATTGCTAGAACTATTCCAATGAGTGGTGTTCCTGTTTTCTGCATGGGTACTGTTTCTGTTGCTGCTTTTGCTGTGTTTTCTGGATCATCATCGTCACCCTCTGATGATGCCTCTACGTTGATAACTAGTGCAGGGACATCCCCTGAGTTCCAGTTGTAGGTGTCTGAAGCTATGGTTGGCGTTATGATAAACTGTCCGCTGTTTAATGCTTTAACTGTAAGATAGAGGTAGGGATCTCCTACTGGTACGTTATCCAGGGTCCAGGTAACCGTCCTAATGGATGGGTCGTAAGTCCATACTCCGCTGTCTACAGTAATGCCCACAAATTCCAGTCCTTCAGGTACCTGGAATGTTATGGTAACGTTTTCTGCATTGTCTGGCCCGTAATTACCCAGTTTATAGGTTATAACAAAAGTCTCACCTACAGCAGGGTTAGTATTGCTAACCGTGAGGTTCAAATACAAACCAGCAGACGGATCAACAGTTAAAACACCAGCACCTACAGAATCCAGGTATCCATCATCACCAGCAAAGGTAGCGGTGATATCATAGTTTCCCTTGTTTTGTGTGATAGTATATTGTAGTGTGGCTGTCCCATTGCTATCTGTAGTTGCCGTTCCCACAGTAGAACCATTTACTTTGAAAGTAACTTCTCTACCAACGACTGGGTTGTAGTTAACATCGGTTAAGGTTGCAGTTAAATCCACAGTTCCACCCTTAACACCAGCCTGGTCAGGTACCGTTAACTGGGTTTCTAGTTTAGCCGATGTTATGCCAATATTGACTGAAACTGGCTGGCCGTCAACTGTAGCTGTAACAGTAGCAGTACCTGCACCGTTTGCAGTGAAAGTGGATGCTGCACTGCCATCTAGTAAAGTTTCGGATGCTGGGTTAATTGTTCCCTGTGTAGCTGTAAATACTATTGGTATCCCGTCTGGGACATGGCCCTGACTTGAAATGTCTTCACCCGCTGAGTTATGGTTTAAATCGGCTGCAACCTGTGATGTACTGCCATTGTTAACAGTTGTAGGATCAGCAGTTACAGTAAGCACAATCCACGGGTCAAAAGTCACAGAACCACCATATATAAGGCTGCTGAAATTTGGCTCATTGGAGCCCCACCAGTTATTGGTGGCATCCACATTGCCCCCATAATTGTAGATGGCTTTACCATTTGTTGCGGTGTTTTCAACGATTCTGCAGAAATTAACGTAACCAGTACCATAATTAAAGATAGCACCACCATTAAGTGCAGAATTGTTAGTGAATGTGGAACTTGTCACTGTCAAAGTACCACCAGTATTGGAGATGGCACCCCCTGCAGTTGTAACAGTGTTACCGGTGAATGTAGAATCACTCACAGCCAAAGTACCATAATAACTGTAGATAGCACCACCACCATTTTGTGCTGTGTTTTCGGTGAAGGTGGAGTCAGTCACTGTCAAAGCACCACCATAATTGTAGATAGCACCACCAAAGTCCGTTGCAGTGTTTTCTATGAAGTTAGAACCGATCACAGTCAAAGTACCCCAGTTGTAGATAGCACCACCAGTACCAAGTTCATCTGTACCGATTGCTTTGTTATTGTTGAATGTAGAACCATTTACATTAGCATCGCCCGTATTGTGGATAGCTCCACCATTACCACTCCAACCCTTTGCAGTGTTGTTGGTGAAAGTAGAATTATTCACAGTCATGTTACTACCATTAAAGATAGCACCCCAACGTGCAGTGTTTTCAGTGAAAGTACAATTGGTTATAGTTAAATCACTATTACTGTAGATAGCACTACCAAGACCATCAGAACCAGTAGCAGAGTTTTCGATGAAAGCAGAGTCATTTACAGTTAAAGAACCATCGTAATTGGTGATAGCACCACCACTACCAGTTACAGTGTTTTCTGTGAATGTAGATCCATTTACTGTAACAGTACCACCGTTATTATAGATAGCACCACCCTCATACTGTGCTGTGTTTTCTGTGAATGTAGAATCACTCACAGCCAAAGTACCATGATAACTGTAGATAGCACCACCACCATAGTTAGGTGCTGTGTTTTCGGTGAAGGTAGAGCCTGTCACAGTCAAAGTACCCGTATTGTAGATTGCACCACCATGATTTGCTGTGTTTTCGGTGAAGGTAGAGTCAGTCACAGTCAAAGTACCACCACCAAAATTGTAGATAGCACCACCATAAGATGCTGTGTTACCTGTGAAGGTAGAACCAACCACAGTCAAATCATCATCACTTCTGATAGCACCACCATAACCAGTGGTTGCTGTGTTATTGTTGAATGTTGAACCAGTCACAGTCAAAGTACCATCATTGTAGATAGCACCACCACCACTCCAATTTGCTTTGTTATTGTTGAATGTTGAACCAGTCACAGTCAAAGTACCCATATTGGAGATAGCACCACCATAATCGGTTGCTGTGTTACCTGTGAAGGCACAGTCAGTCACGGTCAAATTACCCGTATTGTAGATAGCACCATTATAAGTTGCAATTCCGTTAGTGATTGTCAGGTTTTGTATAGTAACTGTAACGCCACTGCTTATGGTGAATATTTTGTTTTGTTGTTCGCCGTCAATTACGGTGCCAGATTGGCTTTCACCGATGATGTTCATGTTTTTAGTGATGGTCATTCCCCGGTTGCCTGTTCCTTTGTAGATCCCGTTTGCTATGTTCACTGTTCCACCTGTGGTCACGGTTCCTACAGCGTTACCAATGCTGAGTTTCGGTCCGCTGGTACCATCCCAAGTGGGGCTTTGCCCGTCCCAAGTGTCGTTACCAGTATCGTTATTAACGTAGATGACACCGGGCTCCGCGGAAACTGCAGTTACAGAAAAAAGCAAGGTCAGGATTAAAAGCATTAGTGAAATAAGAATTTTGTTATGCGTTTTGAGGTTATCTTGTCTTCTAATCTTTTTCACCTCCTTCATGCCTGATAATAAATAAAAAAATTTAATTTTTCAACAAAAAATATACTCTCCTCACAGCAAGAAATATTGCTTAGAGATAATAATATTCTAAATTATGAAATATATAAATTAGTAGGACAAACGCTAACCCAAAAAAAAAATGAAATCTGGAGATATATGATTAAATCAACATTCCCAACTAACATAATATAGAGAACTTCTATAAACCTTTTTGATTTTTTTTGGTTTTATGTTTGATGGTTTATGTTATTCTCTGTTTGATGAGTTAATATCATGATTACGATAAATCTATATCTTATTAGATATATAAGAGTATTATGAAGTCGTTTGATGATTATCTGATGAACAAAGAATATGAAAGAGTTAAACAGTTGAGTGATAAGCTTGCAGAAGTTGAACCTCTTATTGATTGGGAGATTTTTCGACCGATCATCAGAGAAATATATGATAATCGAACTGAACGTAGTGGTAAGCCTAATAATGATGAAATTATCATGAATAAAATGTTGGTTTAGCAATCATGGTATGGATTATCAGATCAAGAACTAAAAAGACAAGCAACAGACCGCATATCTTTCAAAAAGTTTCTAAACTTCCCAGAAATCATACCAGACCGTGCAACGGTCTGGGCTTTCAAAGAACGCCTAACTCAAACAGGGAAAAATAAAGAAATATGAGAAGAACTGCAAAAACAAACGGACATTAAAGGTCTCAAAGTTAACGAAAGCGTGATTCAAAATGCAACATTCATAACGGCCGATCCTGGTCATAAAAAAGCAGACAAACCACAAGGGCCAAGTACTAAAACCCATCGCAACAAAGATGGAACCTAAACCAAAAAAGGTGGAAAATCACATTTCGGCTACAAATTACACACCAAATCTGACATCAATCATGGTTTAATAAGACAACTCAAAACCACTACAGCATCAGTTCATGATAGTCAAATAGACCCCTCCCAACAGGGAGAAATCATCTATCAAGATCGCGGATACTTCGAAGCATCTTGCAAAGGATACAACACCACTATGAACCGCACCACAAGAGGTCACCCCCCCCCCCCAACA
>ENA-UOOK01000094-UOOK01000094.1-fermentation-metagenome-genome-assembly--contig:-NODE-94-length-96473-cov-8.067073_pt1 | contig 96473 bp, 52 predicted proteins | sample MGYA00245777_ERZ724023 | MGnify/ENA primary metagenome ERZ724023 (study PRJEB28704, sample SAMN03018312) | fermentation metagenome | biome: anthropogenic terrestrial biome; feature: soil; material...
ATCACCTATCCAAAAGATGGATCGGCGGTAGATTTTACGGCCTATTATCCCTATCAACCCACAATGAGTGATGATCTGTACCCTATAAATCTGTCGGATCAGGCGGCCAGCCTCGTGGCACACGACCTGCTGTATGCCACGAGCAACAATGGCGGCAGTGGATACACTGCGGGAACCATCTCACTGGAATTCACCCACCAGCTCACCAAAATCATCATCAACCTGGTAGACAATGAAACCGGGGCGCCACTTACGCCCGATGCCGAAGGCACGCTGATTGGAGGAATGAACACCTCCGCCAATTTCGATCTCAAATCAGGAATATTGAGCGGAGCGGCTACCCCCGCCGACATCGTTCCCCACGTGAATGGAAGCGGCATCGAAGCCATCCTTCTGCCGTTCACGGTGGCTGCAGATCACAAAGTAACCATCATGGCAGACGGCAATCAATTCTTATGGCCCCTGAACGATAAGTTTGGAGGTTTAGAGATGCGAGCCGGCTACTCCTACACGTTCAAGGTTACCGTCAATACCTCCGAAGTCCTGGATGTGGAGCTGGTACAATTCGATGGCAGCTCCATCACGCCCTGGGCAGATGGCGGTAGCGATGCTCAAGCGCCACAAGAGCCCTCAGAACCCGGGAACCCGGAAGAAGTAGAAGAGTTTGACATCCCTTCCGACTACACCGTCATCTCACTTACTCCCGGCGACAATGACAACATTCGCACAGCCATTGAAGGTGCAACGGCAGCCAAGGTGGCAATTAAATTGGCTGCCGGAAATTACACCGAAGCGAATACCATCAAAGTGCCCGCCGCGGTTAAATCGTTGTTGATTATTGGAGAAGTGGGTGCTACAAAGCCCATCATCACTACCACCGACTTTATTACATTCCCAAATGGCGATATCGACTTGCTACACATCTACAATGTAGAGCTTGCGGGTACCGATGTGACGAAGGGTTACTTCTCCAATCATAACAACAGCACCAACATAGGCGCCATTGGACGACTGACGTTTGAACACTGTATTGTTCACGATTTCCGCGGCATCATACGTGTACGCACGGCAATAGAGATTGGCACGTTTCAGATACTGAACAGTATTTTCCACCGCGTGCAAGGGTATAACGTGCTGCACCTCGAGAACGAGAATGCTTCGACACCTGTCATTGAATTATCCAAATCCACTTTCTACCACTTGAGTGGAAGATGTATCCATCTGAATAAACAGACCAAGACATCGGATGTAACAATCGACCAATGTACTTTCCACCAGGGACCTTATTATGCCATTGTGCAGTTCAGCACTTCCGGCGGTACGCTCCACTTCACGAAGAACCTTATCGGAGCGGCTTTCGACATTTCGGATACTTCGGTAGCCAGTCACTCGGATGCGAGGGGAATATCAGTTATCTCGAACGGCACACTGGCGACGAGTGAAGGGAACTTCTACGCTTCCAATACCGTTTGGTATGGTACCGAGGTAGGCTCGGATTGTGGATTCAGCACCGCCGAATTGTTTGCCAACCCTGCCGGATTAGACTTTACGCAATCCAAAGTAAACGCGGGCGATCCTCGTTGGTACTAATCACCCCAAGATAGGTAATCATTGTGATGCTAATGAATAAATGAAGAAACTTATGAAATACTATCAGATATATTTTTTCACCTTACTGGCTCTGCTATTTACGGCCTGTAGTGGCGATGATGAAAAAACAATCGAATCAGACCCCATCACGTTTGTCTCGCAAGTAGGTTCATTCTCGGGCAGCAGTGACACAGGAGAATGGCAATCAGGCGACCAGATTGGCGCCTTCATGTTCGAGCTGGGAGCAACTACCCCCCTAGACAATAGCTCGAATGTAATTTATGCGGCAGGTTCCACAGGGACAACCGCTGCCTTTTCTTCCGTCACACCGTTGAGATATCCTGCCGACGGCACAATGGTTTCATTCACAAACTACTATCCCTACTCTCCTGTGGCAGCCGACCTATTGTACCCCATTTCCTTGGCCTGCCAAAGAGATGGAACAAGAAAGCACGATCTGATGGTAGCCCGCTCTGCACAACATCACTCCATACATACGTCACCCAACGTATCGATGACATTCCAGCATCAACTAAGCAAGGTCGCTTTCAGGTTTGTTGATAAGAACGGCATGGCACTCTCACCTTCCATGTTGACAATCGAGGGGATGTATACTACGGCCAACTTCAATATCGCCACGACAACGATCCAGAATGCTTCAAACGCAACAACCATTACCGCACACAAGCCGGCCAATGGAGATTACGAAGCCATCCTCCTGCCCGTTGCCCTGGATGCCGACACGCATTGGGTGGACTACACCATGGACGGCAACAGTTTTAAATGGAATATGACACACGTACAAGGCGGTTTGAAGGCTCTTCAGCCGGGATACAAATATACCTTTACGCTCAATCAGGATGACCTCACAACTCCTGCAGTGGTAGAGATCGAAAATGGCTCGATTACCCCGTGGGACAATCAAAACTACGAAGACGGCGGCAATGCCGACTTGATGACAAACTATACGGTATTCCCGGTCAATGCCGCAACGGACGTATTTAAAGACACCTACCTGAAGCTGGCCTTCAACAGCGGCTCACCAACGATAGGCACAGCCGGAAGCATTCGGGTATACAGAGCCGACGACAACACGTTGGTAGACGAAATAAATATGAGTGACCAACAGCCTCGTTTTTCCAGCAACGGGACACTTAATTCGAAAATGGACATTCTGGGTAAAGTAGGCAATAACGGTGGCCGGCACCGTGTGGTAAACTACAACCCTGTTACCATTGAAGGCAACACTGCGGTCATCAAACTACATTACGACTGCCTGGATTACAACACGAAGTACTATGTGGTGATTGATAAAGGGGTAATCGGCCACGCCGACTTCAGAGGTATCTCTGGTTCGTCGAAGTGGACTTTTACCACCAAAACCGAACCGGCTGTGCCTGACGACAACGCCCATACTGTCACGGTAGGAGGAGATACCTCAAAAGCCGACTTCCGCACCATTCAGGCCGCTATCGACTTCCTTGCCTCGAAGATATCCAATACCGATCAGAAAACGGTATATGTACAGAATGGCACGTACGAAGAACTACTCTTTATGCGTAATGTAAACCTGTTGACGATTAGGGGCGAAAGCAGGGAAGGAGTAATCATACGCTACACCAACTACGACGGCTTCAACGGCGGAACGGGCGGTTCCGGGACAATCACCGACCGGACAATGGGTGCAACCGTCAGTGCAGGCGGCGGCAGAGCCGTACTTTTGCTTGAGCGTGTAGATAAATTCCGTTTAGAAAATCTGACCATGGAGAACACTCATGTAAAAAGCAACTCGGGCGACCAGGCAGAAGTCATCTACGCCAACAATGACACCCAACAGGGGATCATGATCATCAATTGCAATTTGTTGAGTTTCCAGGATACGCTGAACTTAAAAGGATTCAGCTGGTTTTATAACAGTCTGATCGCGGGTGATGTAGACTTTATCTGGGGTTCACCGATAGCGGCATTGTTCGAAAAATGCGAGATCCGTTCACGCGGCAACGGATATGTGTTGCAAGCCCGAGTGGCCAAAGACAACAAAGGCTTTGTTTTCCTCAACTGCGATCTGACCGCCACGAGCACGGAAACACAGACATACCTGTGCCGGACAACAGGCAATGCTTCCTATTTCGACAACATCACTTTTGCCAACTGCAAAATGGCCGATAACTACGGCACGTATGGCTGGGGCTATAGCGGCGGCGGAAGTGGTACTGCTCCCAACCCGGCACCCGGAACGCTGGCAAACGGTTACAAAATCTATCATTGTACCAATCCGGATGGCGGCACGATCGCAATCAATAACGCCCATCTTGCTTATACACTGACAGAGGACGAATTCCGGGAAGGATTCAGCACACCGGCAGTTGTGCTTGCGGGTTACACGGATATGAGCTGGTTTCAGTGATTCCCCGCTCATGGAGGGACGACATCAAAATGTAAATAAATTTTGATGTCGTCAATATATGAGTACGTTGAGTTCTTTGATTCTTTTTACATGCTCCTCCGTGATATGGCTATCTGTAATAATGGCATCTGCAAGCGAAATAAAACCTAGCTTGGCGAAGGCGCTGATTCCTATTTTGGAAGAATCGGCGACCAAAAAAACCTTGTCGGCAGATTTTATCATGGCCGTTTTGACCACCAGGTCGCTCAGACTCGGGTAGGTTAACCCCATATCCGAAGAGATCCCAGCTGTTGCCAAGAACAATTTATTTACCCGGATGTCTTTAAAGGAATCGGCCGCCATCTTACCGGTTAGAGATAATGTGGGAGCTTTAAATTCGCCGCCGGTTACAACCAGGTTGATCGCAGTGTTTTCTCCCAATATAAATGCAATATTCAAAGCATTTGTAATCACGGTGAGATCATGAAAATGAACAAGTAATTTCGCAATTTCGGTAGTCGTTGAGCCGGAGTCCAGAATGATGCTATCCCCTTCATTGATGAATGTGACGGCTTTTTTTGCGATTTCTTTTTTCTTTTCCATATTCATCTGGTTGAAAACCTGGCCGGATTTAACAACCGTACCGATATCGCTTAAGAAGGCTCCACCGTGCTCCCGCTGCACATAACCCATATTCTCCAACGTTTCCAGATCCTGACGAATGGTTACCTCCGTAACTTTAAATAAACGACTTAAATCATGAACTTTTGCGTGACCATCTTCGCGAATAAGTTCCAGAATTTTCAATCTTCTTCTGTTCAACGTCATATCTATTATCTTTATATGTATCTCATCCTGTCTTCAAAGCGGATTTCCATATGCAACAGCCTGTGCACATAAAGATCAATTACCTGATATTTCGGCAATCTTTGCAAAAGTAGTCCATTTTAAAATCAAACGAAAATAAAATAAAGCAAAACATCAACTCTTGCCAACCATATCTTATGAATCTTGCAGAAAAGACATTGGGTTCATATTTGGGAATTTGCTTGCCATTTTGCAAGTCTTCAAACAAAATAGGATCCTCGCCTTCAATTCTCGGAAATCATTCATATGATCTACGGATAGTGTTAAATTTGCTTTATTTTCTTCGTTTCCTTTTGTTTTTATGTTTTTATTTATTTCTTTTGCTTTTGATTACAAAATTATACCACTTATATGAAATGAATACGAAAGAAATAAAGCTCCAATCCGAGAAAAATCGAAAACGGTTATTGGAAGTGGCTTTTTCTGCTCAGGCTGCACATCTTGGGGGCGGACTCTCCAGTATGAACATCCTTACGGCACTATATTTCAACATACTCTGCATCAATCCATCCAATCCGAAAGATCCGACTCGAGATCGATTCGTCATGAGCAAAGGGCATTGTGCAGAATCGCTGTATGTCACCCTTGAGTCAAGAGGATTTTTTCCCCGGGAATGGACAGACTCCTTAGGAAAATTCGGATCCATCCTGGCAGGTCATCCCACCATCGATGTACCTGGCATAGAGGTCAACACAGGTTCGCTGGGACATGGCTTGTCGGTCGGAGTTGGGATGGCTTTGGCGGCAAAGATGAATCAGGAGAAACATAAAATTTTTGTATTGATGGGTGATGGCGAACAGGGTGAAGGCTCAATCTACGAAGCAGCCATGGCGGCAAATCATTACCGGTTGGATAATTTGATCGCAATCATTGACCGCAATGGATTGCAAATCAGTGGACCGACTGAGGATGTTATGAGTTTGAACAGCATCCATCAAAGATGGACGGCATTAGGCTGGGACGTGTATGAAATGAACGGAGACCATATTGAAGAGATACTGAGTACATACAGCAAGGTAAACTGTTCCAATAAAAAGCCCCATTTGCTGATTGCCCATACCACAAAAGGGAAAGGAGTTTCATTCATGGAACATGTAGCCGAATGGCACCACAAGATTCCCTCAAAAGAGCAATACCAGTTGGCCATAGAAGAGATAGATAGAAGAATCAAACACATAGAAGAGGACCTGGATGAGAACATGTAGAGAGGCCTTTACGAGCACACTATTGTCTTTGGCAAAAAAAGACCGCAACATTGTAGCCGTTGCGACTGATTCTCGAGGCTCGGTCACCTTGGTGGATTTTGCCAGGGAATTACCCGATCAATTTGTGGAGTGCGGCATTGCGGAACAAAATGCTGTAGGTATTTCAGCCGGATTGGCTCACAGCGGGAAGAAAGTTTTCACCTGCGGTCCGGCATGTTTTTATTCAACCCGTGCTCTGGAACAGATCAAAGTTGACCTAGCATATAGCCGGAACAACGTGAAAATTATAGGGGTAAGTGGAGGGGTTGCGTATGGCGCCTTAGGGTCTACCCACCATAGCCTGAACGATATCGCATCCATTCGGACATTCCCTGGTATGGGGATCGTTTTCCCTTGTGATGCCCGCCAAACCAAAAAGGTCACCAAATATTTAGCAGCATATCCCAAGCCGGTATATGTCCGTATCGGTCGTGCCGCTGTTCCGGATGTCTATACGGACGACCATTTTGAGTTTTCACTGGGCAAAGCAAATGTCTTGCTACAAGGAGACGACATCACACTGATTGGGACCGGAGAGACCGTGTATCATGCCTACCAAGCTGGGCTTTTACTCCAAAAAAAGGGAATCGAAGCCCGCGTTCTGGATATGGCGTCCGTCAAGCCTTTTGATCGGGAAGCGGTATGGGAGGCGGCGCGGGAAACGAAAGGAATCATCACAATAGAGGAGCATAGTCGGTACGGAGGATTGGGAAGCATGATTGCAGAGACCCTATCGGAGCATCCAGTACCGGTAAGGATCATTGGAATACCAGACGAGCATGTAGTGCATGGAAAATCGTCGGAGATCTTTACCCATTATGGGTTGGATACCGAAGGTATTGTCAGAAATGTTTTGAGTTTTGTGAATCAACACCTCATTTACCAAGTTATTTAAAATGGAAAGTCGGGTTATTGTCATTGATCAGAGTACTTCCGCAACTAAAGCAATGCTCTTTACGGAAGAAGGTGAACTCATTCAACGCAAGAATATCGTCCATCGTCAATATTATCCAAAAGCGGGATGGGTCGAGCATGATGCAAAGGAAATTCTCGACAACGTCGTGAAATCAATTGCCGATCTGGTATCCGACGATGCTGCAAGAAAAACGTGCTCCTATTCACTTGCTTTGACCAATCAACGGGAAACCGTTGTAGTATGGAATAAGAATACCGGTGAGCCAATTCATCATGCCATCGTCTGGCAATGTTTGAGGGGAAGCGACATCTGTAGGGAGCTAATCGATAAAGGGTATTCGGACAGGGTTCGGGAAAAAAGCGGATTGATGATCGATCCCTATTTTTCAGCCAGCGGGTTGAAATGGATTCTCGATCACGTGTCGGGCGCAAGGGTATCGGCAGAAAAAGGTGAATTGCTGATGGGGACCATCGATTCCTGGATTATCTGGAATCTGACCAACGGCAAAGATCATGTAACCGATTATACCAACGCATCAAGAACGTTGCTCTTTAATATAAACAGACTGGAATGGGATGATGAGTTGCTCGCATGGTTTGACATCCCTAAGAAGATGATGCCGAAAGCCCTACCCAGTGATTCTGTTTTTGGAGAGACCACCATCCACGGCCTGTTCAACCACCCCATCCTGATTGCCGGTGTTTTGGGAGACTCACACGGTGCTCTGGCTGGACAGATGTGTTTCCAAAAAGGGAGCGTGAAGGCGACTTACGGAACGGGTACTTCCGTAATGATGAACGTGGGTGAAAAGCGATTGCCGGCACCCAAAAACATCGTAACAACCATCGGCATCTCTGCCTTGGGCAAAATTTGTTACGCATTCGAGGGAAACATTCATTGCACGGGAGCAACCATCAATTGGCTTCAAAATCAGCTTGGTATCATCTCTTCTTCTGAAGAAATCGAAAGCATGCTTGACTCCGTTGATGACAACCATGGCGTATTTTTTGTCCCTGCATTTGCAGGGCTGGGGGCCCCCTGGTGGGTACCCGATGTAAAAGCGGCTATTCTGGGATTGAGCCTTGGAACGGATAAAAGACATGTAGTCAGGGCGGCAGTAGAATCCATCGCCTACCAGATAAGAGATCTGGTTGATGCAATAAACCGACAAAACAGCACTCCCCTGAAGGAGTTGTGTGTGGATGGAGGCGCTACCGGCAATCATTTTTTGATGCAATTTCAGGCAGATATTCTGCATACCACCATCCATCGACTCCATATGGAAGAAGCCTCTGCGCTTGGAGCTGTGATCATGAATGGATTCGCACGAAATAAATGGAACAGCTTCGAGGAAGTATCGGCTTTGGGAAAAAGAAGCGATGAAATCACACCCATTCTGGGAAAAGAGGAAGGAGACTTTCTTTATCACGGATGGCTCGGTGCAGTCCAACAATTGATGAAATGATACCAAATCAATATTTAATACATACAACCATGAAGAAAAATGAAAAATTGTGCTTTGGAGTCATCATTGGCACCCGGGCTTATTTCAACTCAGAATTGGCACGGGATGTCCGCAAGCAGTTGTTGAAAACACTAAGCGATGAAGGATATGACTATGTCATTCTTCCCGAAGATGCCACTCCTACCGGATCGAGCAGCATTGAGACACGCGCGGATGGCATCGAGTGTGCCCGACTTTTCAGACAGAACAGAGACCGGATTGACGGCATCATTATTTCACTCCCGAATTTCGGTTTCGAGATTGGCATCATCAATGCCATCCATATTGCCGATCTCAATGTTCCGATTTTAGTACAGGCTTGCGATGACCAAAACGACAAAGTGGACCTGGATAGTCGACGAGATGCATTTTGCGGCAAAATCTCCGTTTGCAACAACTTATACCAATATGGGATTCCCTTTACCGATACCTCCCTGCATACCTACTCGATTCATTCCGAATTATTGGCAAAAGACCTCAATCGGTTTGCAGCTGTCTGCCGCGTGGTGAATGGACTCCGCCATGCCCGTATCGGTGCGATTGGGGCACGTCCGGCGGGATTTCAGACCGTTCGTGCAAGTGAAAAGATTCTGCAAACCTCAGGCATCACCGTCGTTCCGGTCGATTTGTCTGAAATCCTGGAGTCTGCCAGGAACATCGAAGACGGCAATGAGTTGTTGAGACGAAAAATCGAGGAGATCAGAGAATATGCCCGCATTCCGGAAGAATATATGGCCAAATTAGCCCTTCAGGCCAGATTTGGCATGGCCGTTGAAAATTGGATTGAAGCAAATGAGATCGATGCCGTTGCAATTCAATGCTGGGACTCATTGGAACAAAATTACGGTTGTGCCGCTTGTGTGACAATGAGTATGTTGGGTGAAAAACTTTTGCCCGCCGCATGTGAGGTCGATATTGCCGGAGCTGTGACCATGTACGCTTTGACGCTAGCATCGGGACAGCCTTCAGCGTTGCTGGACTGGAACAACAATTTTGCCGAAGAGAGAAACAAGTGTGTGTGCACCCATTGCGGAAATTTTCCAAAATCATTTGTAAAAAATGAATTGGAATTAGGGACACTGGGCGTATTGGGCAGAACATTGGGCAAGGTGAACACTTTTGGAGCAGTATACGGCAAGGTAAGTGGAGGAGAAATGACATTCTTCCGCATCTCAACCGATGATCCCAGAGGGTGTATCAAATCCTACCTGGGTAACGGGTCCATTACGGACGAGCCCTACGGAATGGATGGATGCATTGCCGTAACCAAAGTCAACAACCTGCAAAACCTGATGAAATACATCTGTAAGAACGGTTTTGAGCATCACGTGGCGATGTGTCGTGGCGATGTAAAGGAGATCCTGCAGGAAGCAATTGAAAGTTACTTGAAATGGGATTTACATGTACATTCATAACCTTTATAACAAACACCTATGATATTGGTTAATAATTACATTCTGGCAATTCTTTGCTGCGTGGTCTGCTGTATTTGCTGGGGCTCTTGGGCCAACACGCAGAAGTTGGTGACCACACAAAGATGGAGTTTTGAACTGTTCTATTGGGATCTGACAATCGGATTGTTTTTCACAGCAGCATTGGCAGCCGTCACCCTGGGCAGTTTAGGCAGTGAGGGGCGTACATTTTTTGAGGATCTTCAGATGCCTGATTGGGGAAGCATCAAGTATGCGGTGCTGGGCGGTATTGTGTGGAATTTTGGCAATATCTTCCTGACTGCTGCGATTGCCGTAGCCGGCATGTCGGTCGGCTTCCCCATAGGAGGAGGGCTTGCCTGGATTGGAGGCATTGTCTTTAATTATCTGCTGATCATGCTGGCTGGAGGCTCCTATTCCGGCAATCAGGGATTACTGTGGGCAGGAGTTGCCGTGATTGTTGTAGCAATTCTGGCATGTGGCAGAGCGTACGGCAAGCTTTCATCCGGCCAAAAAGGGAAAACGTCACAAAAAGGGATCTGGCTTTCTGTAGTAGCCGGAGTAGCCATTATGTTTTTCTATGGACTTGTGGTAAAATCCCTGGATCCGCAATATGTGAGCGGAGGTACGGGCACATTAACCCCCTATACCGGTGTATTCTTCTTTGCCGTAGGCATTTTGATCAGTACCCCCATATTGAATGGTTTTGCCATGCGACATCCAGTTGAAGGCCGAAAAATACCCATGAAAGATTATTTTTCCGGCAGCACAAGAACCCACCTGATTGGGGTTTTGGGAGGATTCATCTGGATGGGGGGTATGGTTGTCAGCTTTATGGGGGCCGGCGCTGCCAATCCGGCCATCGCCTATGCACTGAGCAATGCCGCCCCCGTAGTGGCCATGATATGGGGGGTTTTTGTCTGGAAAGAATTTGCAAACGCGTCAAAGGGAACCGGAAAATTAATTTCCACCACTTTCTTATTGTTTATCGCAGGATTGGCGTTGATTACCTTATCCAATTAAAATGCAAAACCAAAATTCTGATTACCTCTCTCATCATCTTGTCTTCCTTAATTTTTAAACGAATAAATTGAAATTGTATGAAAAACAAACTTTTATTTGATCTGCTCCGCTGTTGTTTCTTTTTGATGCCAACGTGGATAGCATCTGCTAACCTCAACGCACAACATGTAACAGTGAATGGTGTAATTAAAGATGCCAGGAACGAGCCTGTCATCGGCGCCACGGTCCTTGTTGAAGGGTCGGGAAATAGAGGTACGGTCAGCGATTATGACGGAAACTTCACACTGTCTGATGTACCAGCAAATTCAACCCTATTGATAAGTTATGTGGGAATGGCAACACAATCCGTCCCGTTGAATGGCAGGGCTTATTTGGAAATCGTTATGAGCGATGATAACGAACTATTGGAAGAGCTAGTTGTAATGGGGTATGGAACCTTACGCAAAAGGGATCTTACAGGCTCAGTCCTCTCCATTGGGAATGAAAAACTGAAAGAGCGCTCCTTCACCAATGCACTGCAGTCCCTTTCCGGACAAGCAGCAGGTGTTCAAATCACCCAAAGTCAGGGAGCTCCGGGATTTGCCCCATCCATAAAGATCAGAGGGAGTTCGTCAATCAACGCAGGAACAACCCCCTTGTATGTAATTGATGGCATACCCATGGAAGATGCCACCAAATCCTCAGGTACAGATGGAGCCAGCAATCTACAGTTCAATGGAAACCCGTTGAACAACATCAATCCGTATGACATTGAATCCATAGACATCCTGAAAGATGCCTCTTCTGCCGCCATTTATGGTTCTCGAGGAGCTAACGGAGTTGTAATCATCACAACAAAACAAGGAAAATCCGGTAGAACACAGGTAAACCTGAATTATGAATATGGCTTGTCAAAGGTGACGAGACGTATTGAGATGATGGACGCAAAAGAGTGGATAGATTTTGAAATCGCTGCAAGAAACAACAGTTGGAACACGATATTAAAGAACAATCCGAACGCTGAGAGAGGCAACAATACGAAAATCCCTGTGGAATTCAGTGATCCTGCATGGCTCGAACGAATTGGGAATGGAACCGACTGGCAAGATGTGCTCTTTCGCACCGGTCAGTCACATAACATTCAATTGTCCGTTTCGGGAGGTAATGAAAAAACCACCTTTATGGTTTCTGCGGGGTACAACAATGTTGAGGGTGTCGTGGATCAGAATAGATACAACCGCATCACTCTCCGATCTAATTTACGTCACACTTTATCCAAAAGGGTAGATATGGGGGCAAATCTTGCTCTTGTCCGCATGAATGCGGCGGATTTTGGTATCGCAGGCAAATCTGATGCCGTTTCGTTAACGGTACAAAATGATCCGATATTTCCGCTCTATGTGGAGACCGGTAGTTTAGGATTTAAAGATCCGACATCCATCTGGAATACCTTCGTCAAATATGGTTTCCAATTATGGCATCCCTATTCCCTGACCCGTGAGATGACCAAAAACAAGCTGACCAATAATTCACAGGGTGTGGTTTTTCTCAATATAAATCTTGCCGACGGACTATCTTTTAAAACCAGTCTAAGCGCAGACATCACAGATGTGCATTATGCCGACTATTGGAACGAAGGCCAAAATTGGGGTTATTCAGGTTGGGTAAAAGCTACCGGTACGGCAAGAACCTACCAGGTTTTCAACTGGGTACTCGAGAATACCCTGAATTTCAACAGACGTTTTGGTGACCATAACATAACCGGAGTTGTAGGATATACCGTTCAGGAGCAACGATTGGACAACAGTAACATGACTGCAAGCTCTTTTCCCAATGATCTGGTTCATACATTAAATGCCGGAAAAGTGACCTCCGGGTCTACAGATGCTGCAGAATGGGCGTTGATATCTTATCTTTCCCGTGCCACATATGCCTACAAAGAAAAATACCTCTCCACTGTGGCAATACGTGCGGATGGCTGCTCCCGGTTCGGAATCAACAACCGGTGGGGCTACTTTCCCTCTGCTTCACTCGGTTGGAGAATTTCGGAAGAAAAATTTCTTCAGGACAAAGAGTGGTTAGACAACCTGAAACTTCGTGTCAGTTACGGATTAACAGGCAACAATCAGATCCCCAACTACGGGGCGATAGGCCTTCTGGGCTATGCACCATATATTTCAGGTTCCACATACACAACCGGGATTTATACAAATACTTTCCCTGATAAAGACCTGAAATGGGAAAAGACGGGACAGGTGAACCTCGGTTTGGATGCCTTCTTGTGGAATCGGTTAGAGCTTTCTTTTGATTATTACCGCTCAAAAACCAAAGATTTATTGTTGGATGTACCGATTCCGGTACTTACCGGTTTTACGGAAACACTCACCAATATCGGCGAGCTTCAAAACAGAGGAATGGAATTGAATATCAATTCAAAAAACATTGTAGGTGACTTTAACTGGTCAACGAACCTGAATGTATTCGGAAACCGCAATAAAATCATCAAACTGGCGAATAACAATGCTCCTTTCAATAAATCTTTCAACGACGCCCTTGTTCGCTTTGAAGTGGGTCAACCCATGGCCAATTATTACGGCTATGTATTCGACGGTGTCATCATGTCGGAAGCGGATATGAAAACATATCCGGTATGGCCCGGAAGTGAACCCGGAGACCCGAAAGTGGTCGATGTAAGTGGTCCGGATGGAAAACCTGATGGGATAATTGATGAAAATGACAGAACAATTATTGGGAACCATGAACCAATCTTTTCCTGGGGTCTTACAAATAATTTTGATTGGAAAGGATTCGATCTTTCGCTCATGATTACCGGTTCTTACGGGGGAGAAATCATGAATCAACATGCACGTTTTCTCAAATCATTCAATGGCGACAGAAATGCGTATAAGTTTGTGAAAAATTTCTGGAGATCCGAGTCCGATCCTGGTAATGGACAGATCAACAAACCCAGAGTAATCCAAAATACCGTACAACATTTGAGCTCTACCTATTGGGTAGAAGATGGTTCTTTCGTCAGAATAAAAAATCTACGAATTGGATATAATCTTCCCAAACGTTTTACAGATAAAATGTTTATACAGTCGGCAAAGATATATATCAATTGCGAAAATCTTCATGTGTTCTCCAACTACTCCAATTTTGATCCTGAAGGAAGTACTTTTCAAACAGGAGCCTTTGTAGGACTTGATTATGGAGCGTATCCCAATCCGTCCGTATGGACTTTCGGAGCAAACATTAATTTTTAACACAATGAACCCTATGAAAAATATTGCCCTACTTTTGTTCGTTGCATGGATGACTTCGTGCAGTCATGATTTTCTGGACCGTGCACCCATATCGCAAGCAAATGAATCTGATTATTACAAATCAGCCGAGGATATTAAAGTAGCCATGGATGCTGCATATAATTCGCTATATCAACTGTACGGCCCGGAAAGTTTGCCGTCATTTTTTGGTGAATTGATGTCTGACAATTGTTATACCACCAATACTGCCGGAACAGTTTCTGCCTATTTTGAATTCCAAAATTGTGATTTAAGAGCAGACAATATATTGATCGAAGAATATTGGAATAATTTTTATGCAGCAATTTTTCGTGTCAACAACATTCTATTTCAGATACGCAACCTGGATTTTGAAGAAAAAGACAATTATATCGGACAATGTAAATTTTTAAGAGCACTCTATTATTTCAACATGGTACAAACCTGGGGGGGAGTTCCTCTTGTTACCACTCCGATCACCATTGCCGAATCATATGCTTTGAAACGTGCCGGTGAAGAAGAAGTGTACAGTCAAATAATTGCGGATCTGCAGGATGCCGCGACCTTGCTCAAAGCTTCACCCCTAAAAATTGGAGCGGCAACAAGCGGAGCAGCAAATACGTTGCTGGGGAAGGCATACCTTACAATGGGAGATAAGGGTAAGGCTAAGGAAACATTAATGAAAGTGTACAATAAGTATACATTGGTTCCTTATGCTGATTTGTGGGATATGACAAAAAAGAATGGCACGGAATCAATCTTTGAGATACAATATCTGGGAGGTAAAAGCAATCCTTATAGCAGGTATTGGGCTATGTTCAGCCCCATAGATAACCGAATCGTCACTGCATGGGGAGCCGGTATGAACCAAGTCACCGATGACCTATGGAACGCCTATGAACCCAACGACATCAGAAGAGATCTTTCCATATTCGACGGATATATGCAAACAGATGGTTCATTTAATCCCACACGATTTGCAAAAAAATGGGTAGACGAGGATGCGGAGTTGGACGGTCTGAGAGAAGCATCAAACAATAATTTCATCATTTTGAGGTATGCAGACGTATTGTTAATGCTTGCTGAAGCAACCGGAGATCCGAAATATTTGAATGAAGTAAGATCCAGAGTCAATTTGCCACTTTATGGATCAGCCTTATATCCTTCTGACAAATATCCCACCATCGCACTTGCCATAGAACATGAGAGGCAGGTAGAGTTTGCCCTGGAATTTCACCGGTTTTTTGATTTAAAACGAACGGGAAGGGCTATAGAAGTCTTGAAAAACAGTTCAAAGAATATTGACTTGGATCCGTTCAGGCTCTATGTCCCCATCCCTTTATCGGTAATAATTCAAAATCCCGACAACATAACCCAAAATACCGGATATTAATGGTTTTTTTGTGAATAATTATGAGAAAAGTACATTGGTCATTCTGCTTACTATGGACGCTGTTTCTGCCAATACAGGGAAATTCACACATAAAAAACTCTAGGGAGCATTGGAAGTTAATCGTTTCCGAAGAAGGCAGATATCTGAAACATACAAATGGGGAGCCCTTTTTCTGGTTGGGAGAAACCGGGTGGTTGATGCCGGAGCGTCTGAACCGTGATGAGGTTGACTATTATCTACAAAAATGCAGCCAAGTCGGATATAATGTGATTCAAGTACAAACAATCAATGGAGTTCCGGCAATTAATATATATGCCAAATATTCCATGATCGATGGATTCAATTTTAGAAACATAAATCGTTCAGGTGAATATGGTTATTGGGATCACATGGATTATATTGTAAAAAGTGCAGAGCAAAAAGGTATCTATATCGGAATGGTCTGTATTTGGGGAGGATTGGTGAAGTCAGGCATGATGGATGTAGAACAGGCAAAAGCTTACGGAAGTTTTTTGGCCAAGCGATACAAAAACTCCCCCAATATTGTTTGGATCATCGGGGGAGATATACGTGGAGATATCAAAACCGAAGTCTGGAATGCATTGGCAGAAACCATCAAATCCATTGATAAAAATCACTTGATGACCTTCCATCCGTTTGGACGAACTGCTTCTGCCACATGGTTCAATAACGCCCATTGGCTAGACTTCAATATGTTTCAGAGCGGTCACCGGCGTTATGACCAGGGTCTAGTCGATGAACACAGCACAATTCAAACAGGCAATGAAGAAGACAATTGGCGTTATGTGGAATACAGCTTGTCTCAAAAACCGATGAAACCGGTAATTGACGGAGAACCCAGTTATGAAGGTATTCCTCAGGGGTTGCATGACATCCGTGAACCTCGATGGACAGCCGCAGATATGCGCCGATATGCATATTGGTCCGTATTTGCCGGTGCTTGCGGACATACGTATGGGAACAACAGTATTATGCAGTTTCATCGTCCCGGTGTGATGCCTGCCTATGGAGCAAACAAACCATGGTATGATGCGTTGGAAGATGAAGGTTTCCATCAAATGCAATTTTTGAAGAATCTGATTCTGGCTTTTCCCTATTTCGAACGCATTCCGGATCAAACTTTGATTGCCGGTGAGAACGGTGAACGCTATGATCGGGCTATCGCCACCCGGGGCAATGACTATTTGCTGGTATATAATTTCACCGGTCATCCTCTAAAAATCGATTTGAGAAAGATCGAAGGAGATAAGAAAAAAGTATGGCGATTTTATCCTGATCACGGAAGTTTGAAATATATTGGAGAGTTTGATAGTGGTATAATAACTTTCTACTTTGACGCTATTCATAAACAAAATAGGGATATCGTATTAATTGCTGTCGATGCAAAGAAAGAATATATCGGTAAAGACTGGAATGAAATACCTGCAAGATGAAAAAAATTTATTTAATTTTTTGCTTGTCATCCCTCTATTTTTGTTTCTCGATTTATGGTTTGCCCAACACCAAACCGAGGGTCATTGTTTTGACCGACATTGAAAATGAGCCCGATGATGCAATGTCTCTGGTGCGCTTTTTGACCTATTCAAATCAATGGGACGTGGAAGGTTTGATCGCAACAACATCAATCCACCAAAAGAATCGACTGTCAACATGGAGAATACACGAAATAGTGGATGCCTATGACAAGGTGAAAGATAATTTATCTCTACACGAATCAGGATTCCCTTGTGCAGATTCCTTACGCACCGTGATAAAGGAGGGCCGGAAAAGCTACGGAATGGCAGCGGTAGGTAAAGGAATGGACTCGGAAGGGTCCGAATTGATTATAGAATCTGTCGATCGAAGTGACAAGCGCCCCGTTTGGGTGCTTGTGTGGGGCGGCCCCAACTGTTTGGCTCAGGCTCTTTGGAAGATAAAAAATACCCGAACAGAAGCGGAATTGGAAAAGTTTGTACGGAAACTTCGGATCTATGCGATTTCTGATCAGGATGACAGCGGGCCATGGATTAGAAAAACTTTTAAAGAGCTGTTTTATATTGTCAGTCCCGGTTATCACCGGTTTGGAGGATATCATTACGGAACTTGGAGCGGAATCAGCGGGGATCATTTTCACGGCCGTTTTACGGGTGCGGATTTCAGCATTGTTGACAATCCCTGGCTTGATCTGCATATACGCAGCAAGGGGCCATTGGGCAAGCAATATCCACCCATGGAATTCCTGATGGAAGGGGATACTCCTTCGTTCTTGTTTTTGGTAAATAACGGCTTGAACAATCCCGAACATCCCGACTGGGGAAGCTGGGGAGGTCGGTACGAATACTATCAACCCAGAAAAGAGAGATGGTTTCTTGAGCCAGAAACACGCGCTTTATGGACAGACACAATGGATGAAGTGTTCGGTGTGGACAGCTGCTGGCATACCAGCAACAAGGCAACCATTTGGCGCTGGAGAGAAGCATTTCAAAACGACTTTTCTGCCAGAATGGACTGGACAATAAAGCCTTACAATGAAGCCAATCACCCTCCTGTTCCCAGATTGAACCATGACTCCAAACTGATGGTCCACGTAGGTGATTCGGTTTTTCTAAGTGCAACAGGTTCTACGGATCCGGATCATGATGCGTTATCCTTTCATTGGTTTTATTACCCGGAACCCGGAACTTATACCATTTCTTCGGCAAGAACAGGAAATCCGCTCACCATAGAAAATGCCGACAAGAGGGAAGCCTACTTCGTGATTCCCGAAAGTGAACGTCTGGGTACCCCTGCATATTATCCTGGCAGTAACCGATGATGGGACTCCGAAGCTGACAAGATATCAACGTTTGATCATCCGTGTCTCCCGGTAATGATAGAGCTCCAGAAAACAACGGACATGTTCTCCACACACACCGCTCGTGAGGCATATGGTACTGATCGACTTACCCGACGACGTCAGATTGCCGGGAGCCTCAAGTGCGTGGGTCAATTAAGTGACGGAGAGATCACTCCCGACCAAATAAAGGACTCCTGCGGTGACGGTATCCACGACTGGTGGAAAAAAGCAAACGGACTGAATCCGGTGGAGCGCTCTGACGGAAACGCCACGATATTATCAAAAACAGGATATACAAGCCTGGAAGTCTATATGAACAGTTTGGTGGAAGAAATTACGCTGAGACAAAACGGGATGAATAATCCTTTCTTACGTCTTCATCTAAAAACGAATAAGAATGAATAGAACAACTCACAAATACAGGGTCACCCTCAACAAAACAGATAAGTCTGCGGCGCACCTCACCCTCCCCGCCGACGCCGGGACAGGTATCGAGATCCATCTCATCTGCGAGGTGACCGACGGCGGCTCGCCCGCGTTGACCCGTTACCAGCGATTTATCATCACCGTAGAGACAAATTTGAAAGGTTATTTGAAATGAAGAATCACAAACTAGGCTGTCAACAATTTTTCACCCCTTAAAAACCAAAATGACACCGACAGCATATATTAAAATGTATTAATATTGCAAAACAGATCAATACCTAAATAGTGATGAAAAAGTTCTACTTATCTATGTGTATGTTTTGGGGAGTTGTCTCATTTTTATTGTCACAAAACTACCCGCAGCAAAGTGACCTGTTGTGGGTCACCACCCCCGACAGGAACAACTGGCTCTATGAGCTCGATCAGGAGGCAACTGTTTCGATAGCTCTCTACCGCTACGGATCTTTAATGAATGATGTGGAGATTAACTACTCAATCGGCCCCGAACTAATGCCATCAGAAAGAGAAGGGAGTGTAACGTTGAAAAACGGAAAAGGGGCTGTCTCGCTGGGCACGATGACTCATCCAGGGTTCAAAGATTGCAAGCTGGCGGTGACAATCGACGGTAGAGAATACAGACACCACATCAAAGTGGGGTTCGAACCTGAAAAATTGAGGCCATATACCAGCTACCCGGACGACTTTGTTCCGTTTTGGCAGAATGCCTTACAGGAAGCTGCTCAATGTCCGATGGATATTGAAAAAAAATTTGTTCCCGAATACTCGAGCAACAGTGTAGATTGTTACCTGATTAAATTGCAGGCATACAAGAAAGGACAATACGTCTATGGTTACCTGACTCTACCGAAAAAAGAGGGAAAATATCCCGTTGTCTTTTCACCCCCGGGTGCAGGAATCAAACCGATGAACCCGATGAAAGATATCTTTTACGCCGAAAATGGATTTATCCGGTTCGATATGGAGATACACGGCATACGTCCCGACCTTGACCAGGAGACCTATACCGAAATCAGCCGTGCCTTTGGCTCCAGAAATAACAGTTATCTGGTGAACGGTCTGGGGCACCGGGACACATATTACATGAAAAAAGTATATCTATCCTGCGTGAGAGCAGTCGACTATTTGACCACATTGCCGGAATGGGATGGGAAAAACATAATCGCCCAAGGAGGGAGTCAGGGAGGTGCGCTGGCACTGGTTACCACCGCACTTAACCCAAAGATCACAGCTTGTGCTGCAAATCACCCCGCACTGAGCGATATGGCCGGGTACAAAGCGGGACGCGCTGGAGGTTATCCGCATCTATTCACTAAGTTTGAGGAGATGGACAGACCGGAAATACTGAAAACACTGGAATATTACGATGTGGTCAATTTCGCCAGACAAATCAAGGTGCCTGTATGGATGACATGGGGTTTCAATGACGATGTATGCCCGCCTACCACTAGCTATATCGTATACAATCTGCTTGATACGGAAAAAGAGGCGCTGATCACCCCCATCAACGAACATTGGATTTCATTTGATACCCGCTTTGCTATTATGAAATGGATAACTGCCCATCTTCGATAATCATCGTAGAATAATAAACAAAGTCAATTCATCATCCAAAAAAAAACAAATATTCCACCCTCAATATGCAGGAAACAACTAAAATTGCAATATGTAATTTTAACTATATACATGTTTAAAATATATAATTTTATCTCTGTTGCAACATCCAGTATCCAGTAGATACGCATGTCGAACTTAAGAAAACGTTTGCTTACTCTAATTTGAGTCGTAATAATTATAAAAACCAAAGACAATCGAACTCATCAAAGCTCGACCAAATAAAGTATTTATAAATAATTACCAAATTTTAAAAAACACGAATCATATGAACAATTCAACATGGAAACCGCGGCTACTCATTAGTCTGTTATTTTTCCTCACACTCTTGCCCCTCACTGCTCAGGAGAGAACAATCAGGGGTGTCGTGAAAGACACCGGGGGTGAACCCGTCATCGGAGCCAATGTGATGGTGAAAGGACACAACATTGGTGCTGCTACTGATATCGACGGTAACTACACACTGGCTGCACCTTCATCGGCAACCACGCTGACAGTTTCTTACATCGGTATGCAAAACGTAGAAGTTCCCATCACCGGAAATGTGGTGAACATTACGATGGAGGAAGATGTGTCAAGCCTGGAAGAAGTGATCGTGGTCGGTTACGGAAGCAGGGTCAGAAAGGATCTGACCGGATCAGTGGGCTCTGTGTCAGGGACAAAGATCGCAGCTGTTCCCGTTACCTCGGCTGCTGTTGCCTTGCAGGGTAAAATTTCCGGCGTGCAGGTTACTACTGTCGACGGTGCTCCTGGTGCCGACATCAACATCCGTGTACGCGGGGGTACGTCCGTAACGCAAAGCAATGCGCCACTCTATATCGTGGACGGTTTTCAGGTAGAACACATCAACGACATCCCTCCGACGGATATTGCCTCTATCGACGTCTTGAAAGATGCCTCCATCACCGCCATTTATGGTGCAAAAGGAGGTAACGGAGTGGTGGTTGTCACAACCAAATCGGCCAAAGCGGGGAAGATGCAGGTCAACCTGAACTCCCATCTCTCCACCAGCCATCTTTCCAAAAAACTGAATCTGATGGATACCAAAGAGTTTGCCCGCTACCAGTATGAATGGTCTGCCAGCAACGGCAGTCGGTCCAGCAACGCAAAATTCTTCCGGGCCAACTTCGGCAACCCGAATGACCTCGACCTATATGCTACTTTGCCTACCCACGACTGGCAGGACGAAGTGATGGGTGAAAATCCGATTAACTACTCCACCAACGTTGCGATTGGTGGAGGAAGTGAAAGCATACGCTTCAACCTCTCACTCACACAGAGTGAAGACAAAGGGATCATCCTGGGATCGGGCGTGCGGCGTACCAACCTAAACCTCAAGACCGCCATCGACATCTCTGATAGACTGACTTTACAGATCAATCCAAAATTTACGTTCCGGCGCGATGAAGGAGCTGGTGGTGACAACATCGGTACCGGCGGCATCATCGATGTACTGCGTTATCGTCCCACCAACGGCCTACGTGAATATGGATACGTGGACCCTGCATATGCGGATCCCGATGAAGAGGAACTTTTCACCTATACCAACCCGAAGAGTGACATCAAGATCAACCAACAAAGACGATATACGTACAATTACTCCAACGCCTTCGCATTGGACTGGAAGCCGATCGATGGTTTGGTACTTCGTACAGAAGCAACGATTGGATTGGACTGGAGAGACCAGTATCGCTTCTGGGGGGCATTGACCAGTACAGGGCAGAGCAACAACTCTCAACCGGTATCAAGAATTGACAAGCGTCAATCACTCCGGTATATCTGGACCAATACCGCCAACTACGGTTTCACGGTGAAAGATGATCACAATATCAGCCTCCTTCTGGGGCAGGAAATCTTCCATGACCAATCGAAAATCAACTTCCAGCAGAATCGGTACTTCCCCCGTGCATTTGAAGCCCGACAAGCCTGGGACAACATGGGATTTGGTACTCCACAGGATTCCTATACCGCTACTTCAACGCCTGACCGTACCGCATCTTTCTTCGGACAGGCCAACTACAACTACCTGCACAAGTATCTACTCTCTCTCACCATGCGTGCTGACGGGTCCTCCAAATTTGCTCCCGGCAACCAGTGGGGATACTTCCCTTCTATTGCGGGTGCATGGGTGCTCTCGGAAGAAGGGTTTCTGAATGACACGGAATGGATCAACCAATTGAAACTACGTGCCGCTATCGGTATGTCGGGTAACAACAATATCGACAACGACATGTGGCGTTATCTCTATTCCATCAACTCAACCGGAGGACCAGGCTTTGGAGAAGCCACCCAGTTCGGTGAACAATGGTACGGCAACCAGGGAGGCACAACCTTTGCCAACAAGGACATCAAATGGGAAACCACCCTGACACGCAACCTTGCCGCCGACATCACTCTTTTCGATTCCCGTCTCACCATCACACCGGAAGTGTACTGGAACACCACCAAAGACCTGCTTTATCGTTCCGACATTCCCTCAGCAACCGGTTACGTAAGCCAGATGCAGAATATCGGCCAGGTAACCAGCAGGGGGTTCGAACTGACGGTTACTGGTGATATCCTCCGCGGAAGTGATTATGTGCTTACCGCCAACTTTACCATGGGATTGAACAAGAAAAAAATTGACAAACTGAATGGCACCGACGACGTCATCTGGGATCAGAACAACCGATGGAAATCGAGCTACAACGACTACTGCCTGAGGGTGGGAGATGAAGTCGGCCTGATTTACGGTTTCGTGTACGACGGCTTGTACACGATGGATGAGTTCTATTTCGACCCGACACAAAACCTCCAGGCACTTCCTTGGGGTTCCACGGCCGCCGAAAACGGCACGTCTAAAAATGCTCCTTCAGTCGATGAAACCGGAGCAGAACGACCCAAAACAATTATTAATCAGGTTTCGGGCAACTCCAACTCCGGCATTGCTACACTACCCGGTAAAATTAAATTCAAAGACCTTGACGGGGATGGTTATATCACCGAAAATGACCGTACCGTGATCGGTAACACCAACCCGAAGGTACAGGGAGGTTTCGGACTCAGCGGACAATGGAAGGCCTTCGATTTCACGATGAACTTCAACTACATGCTCGACTTTGACGTGAACAATGCAACGGCCTACACCCTTGCCTCATCAGAAGGGAACAACAGAAAGTTCTACAATTCGCTTTCTGAATTTGCTAAAAAAGGATGGCGCTACACCCGCGACATCGATGGGGAAACGATGTACAAAGCATACTTCATTGACGGATCTGTCGATATGTACCGCGAACTGAATCAGGGCCGCACACTTTGGAGTCCGACCGACGTGACCACAAAAGTGACACAGTCATACTTCATTGAAGATGGTTCTTTCCTGCGCTGCCAGGACCTGACGGTGGGTTACACTCTGCCACAGCACCTTACAGGCAAAGCCGGCATCAACAAGGCCCGCTTCTTCGTGTCAGCCTCGAACCTGTTCATCATCACCGGATATTCAGGTTACGACCCGGAGGTCGATATTCAGACCGGCTTGACGCCCGGTATGGACTACAATCGCTATCCGCGCAGCCGTAGCTTCGTATTTGGCACAAACATCACCTTCTAAAATTGAAAAATCATGAAACTGAAGAATATTATTTTAAGCGCCTTGATGGTAATGACACTGTTATCCTGTAATGATTATCTCAATGTAGATTCTCCATCAAGCTATAGCGAAGAATTTGTATACAGCCAGAAATCGGAAGTCAGCCGTGCATTGAACGGTGTGTATGCTTCCATCCTGGCGAACGACCTTTATGGCAATGCCTATCAGCGCACTTTTGTGCTAAACAGTGATGTGGACATGCAAACGTTTACCAGCAACGTGCCCACACATAACAGCTATGCACGATTTGACTCCGATGACGAAGGTAGTGAAACCAATAAATACTGGCAGGCTTCTTACAACGCCATTGAATATGCCAATCGTTTTATATACGGTGTTGAAAACAGCGAGTTGTATGATCTGAATGATGCCGAACTGATGCAGTGGTTGGGAGAAGCCAAATGCCTTCGTGCCATGGTTTATCACGACCTTGTGGTGATGTTCGGAGATATCCCCTTCACCTTCCAGTCGGCTGCACAGCTGGGTGACGGTTTTGTAATACCTGTGACCGAACGTGAAGAGATCCAGAAGAAGCTGATTGAAGACCTACAAAGTATCGCCGAGAAGATGAGCTCATCTTCATCCACTACGGTAGAGCGTGCTTCCAAAGAATTTGCCTGGTCCTTAATAGCCCGTATCGCATTGACTGCCGGTGGATACTCACTGCACCCCGACAAGAACAATCTCAACAGTTACGGTGTGATGAGCCGCCCAGATGATTATGAGAATTATTATCGTATTGTGAAGAATTATACCGACAAGGTAATTCAATCCAATGCACACTCATTAGGCAACTCCTATCAGGATGTGTTCGTGAAAGAGAGCAATTTTGAACTGATCAGCAACGGCGATCCCATTTTTGAGATCCCTTTTGCAAAAGAATCGACGGGCAACACCGGCTACATTCAGGGGCCTTCATCGACTGCTAATGAAGGCATTACATTAGGAAAAAACACTTGGGGCGCTTCCAGTGGAAACGGAAGGTTAAGTGCTTTCTACCGTTATTCATTCGATGAAAAAGACAAACGGCGCGATTTTATTAACGGTCTTTGGTACTACGGCAATGGAGCGAACAATCTGACACAAGACTCCTGTCAGATTCGTGCGGACTACACCATCCACAACAACAAATGGTCGAAGCTTTGGGCCAACTCAGGACAGTTCACAAACATCAGCTCTGGATCTACCGGCATCAACTATCCCTACATGCGTTATGCAGACGTATTGCTGATGAACGCCGAAGCGATCAATGAACTGGAGGGACCGGTAGCAACGGCACAAGAGTCCCTCCGTAAGGTACGCGCGCGTTCCTTTGAGGACCAGGGTACGGTGGCAGCCTACATTACCAACGCCGCCGCCAGCAAGGAGTCCTTCCTGAAAGCAGTGCTGGATGAACGAAAATGGGAATTTGCCGGTGAGAACATGCGCTGGCGTGACCTGGTTCGCAACAACCTCTACGGACAGGAAGTGGTGTTCAGCTTCCTTCGCTATATCTCCACAGCCATGTCGAATATGGGAGCGACTTCCGGCTTTGAGGATGACATTGCCGAGCACGATGGAAGCTACTACCTGGAAGAACTCCCCGAACAGATGTATTATCATGTGCTTCCGCAAAATGCCCAATGGAAGGTGGATGCCAGCCAGGTGTACGGGTATCCCTATCCGAACAAAACACTGGACATCCTCTACATCTACAATCCTTACAAACGTACAAGCATGCCTCCCACAGCCGCTACTGCCATTGAGGGAAAAACCTGGCAAACCGGCAATTTCTATCAGTGGGCTACTGCCGATTCAGAACCTAGCAACCAGTGTAAATATTCCTTCTACGGCTACATTCGTCATACCGACCAGGGAAACATTGTATTGGTAAAAGATGGCATTGAAACTCCATTGAATGGGAACACGGTTCCCTCGGTGAGTGAATTGCCGCCTGTTCGCTATATCCTGCCGTATCCCAATGCAGCTATCCAGCGATCTGCAGGTGTTTACAAGAACTATTATGGTTACAACTAACATTAAAGAGAAACAGATTATGAAGAACTATTTATTATTTATGCTGATATTCCTGGTGGGTTTCTCGTTTTACGCATGTAAAGAGGATTCATTGGATATACCGCAGGAGTTGGATAGGGAATGGATGACCATGTTCATCACCGACAACAACCGGGGAAAAGGAGATGACTATGCTTTTAACAGTAGAGCCGAAGGTCCGAACGGAAACGATATCCACCTCTACTGGTACGGAGTGAACGATTGCGCCGGATATCAGATCCGACAGGCTATCACACCGAACGTATCCGGCGGTGCAGACGCCTGGGCTACAACAGCCACCAATGGGTTGTTACTGCTAGACACCATCGTGGGGCCCAATGTTCTTGACTTGGTGATCAAGAATCAGCAGTATTCCACTGACTTCCGTTTTGCGATCCGGGTGCTTTCAACGAAAGATGACAATATCACCGACTTCACCCATGCCTCGAAATGGTACGGACACGGTGAAGGCAGACAGTGGGCAGAATACCTGGGAATCACCACGGCCGACCGCTATGCCACACCCTTCTGCGTCTATGTAGATGGATCGAAAACAACCGAAACAACCATGCGTGTGATGTTGAACCGAAGTTTCGATATCGTTACACAAGGTATTTCAGAAGACGACAAAGCTATCTACCGTGAAAAGTTTGAGCTGGACGAAAACGACAACTTTGTGTACCAATGGCTGGAAGTGGCTCCATCACCCAACAATCCGACATCAACCGTTGGTGAGCAATGGAAAAAATACCGATTGACCGAAGAGGATTTTGAAAGAGGCTATGTAGAAATTGATGGTTTGCAGAAGAATTCGGTCTATGTAATCAATATTCGTAACGAAAAAATACCGGTCAAATGGGATGCCTACTACAACACCTACTCTGCCCGTTCAGATGGTGAACCGGGTGAACCTATTGTATTGACTCACAATCTGACACCCCCCAGTCGTGACTATTTTGAAAGCGATGAGGCTTATCGGATTGCCATGGAACAGCATGAGGTTGCCCTGCAATACAACGCCATGCGGATTGACTTTATCCTGACCGACTTCATCTCTGATGTAGACCTGGCTGAAGGACAGACCTATTACCTGGAAGGTGGAAAAACCTACTGCATGTTCAACAACCTGACCACTGCAAAAGGTTTTATCCTGCGTACCCATCCCGATGATGTGGCCGCAGGCAAGCGCGCCAAAGTATTGTTCGGTGGCATGCACACAACCGGCACTAATGTCAACACCATGAACCTGATGTTCGGTCGTCAGCCCCAGGCAGGAGAAGCCGGTGAGATCTACATGAAGATGTTAGAATTCTACGACATCGACTTCGATTGCCCATTGGCCCGTAACTATGGGGACAATGTAGCAGGACTCGGTGGTGCTACCGGAAACTACTTCATCAATATGTATCCGAACGGTATGGCAATTCGTCTTGAAAAATTCGTGATCAAAAACTGTACGTTTAAGCGCATGGTTCGCGGATTCATCCGTGAACAAGGCCCCAACTACAAAATATGGGAACATGTGCTGATTGAAGACAATCAATTCTTCGATTGCGGATACTACAGCAACGGTGCCGGCGGTTATCCCTGGATCGCAGGTTCAGGTTCGAACGCCAATTCCAACTTGTGGAAAAATATCGTTGTTCGTGGAAACACTTTCTTTGACAGTCCATTTCCACACTTCTTTAATGAAGCCAGTGGCCGTAGTGACTGGAAGGGTGGACCATGGAATATTACCTTCGAAAACAACACGATGGTGAACTACAACACCCGAGGGACCGGTAACATCTTCAACATGCGCAACATCCCCGATGGAAGTGTTTACACCGTCAAGAACAACCTGTTTATTCTGACCAAACAGGATGGTGACAACCGTAACATGGGTCAGGCAGGGGCGGATATTCGCCTTACCATGAAGAGGCCGGATGGAACAGATGGACATGTGACGCTGAATTTCGAAAACAACTACTCTACCAACGCCTTCCTGACCAACGGGCAGATATTCAGTGCAAACCCATGGACAGGAACCGGGAATCACTTCGGCAGATTGGTTAATAATGGTTCAGCGACATTAAATGGCACTTTGGAGGTGATCGCGGATGACATTTCACCAACAGAATTGATGAAAAGCCCCAATCCGCCGCACAAAGCCACCACACAATCCGACCAGTACATGCACCGTGCCGATGCATTGGATGGTACGGGAGGTGTAGATGGTGCGAACCTATATTACAACAATTCAGGCAAGGTTACAAATTCGAAGATTTTCCAACTTAATGTGGGTGCCCCAAAATGGCGTAACAGTCAGAATTAAGGCAAAGCCGAATTAGTTTTGTATCATAAAATGCCCGTCATACACACAAATTAGCTGGTGATGGGCATTTTTCATATTTATCACAAAAACAGTACTCCTGGAAAAATTTTCGCAAAATACCCTGTATGGGGAAAATAATTGAGAAAAAACAATCTGCAACAACAATGAAAAAAGTTCTAAGTTTTACAATCATCGCTTTCTTTTCAATTTTTGCAAGCTACGCACAGGAAAGATATAAGGATAAAACATTGACAGCTCAGGAGCGGGCGGAAGACCTGGTCAGAAGGCTCACACTCGAAGAGAAAGTCGGCCTGATGGTCGATACCTCTCAACCTGTGGAGCGTCTTGGAATTAAACCTTATAATTGGTGGAACGAAGCACTGCATGGTGTTGCCAGATCAGGATTGGCCACCGTGTTCCCGCAGCCGATTGGGATAGCAGCGACATTTGACAGCAATCTGGTTTACAATGTGTTTTCCGCTGTTTCTGATGAAGCCCGGGCCAAGAACAGACAAAGTACTATACAAGATAGCTACAAAAGGTATCAGGGTTTAACAATGTGGACACCTACTGTAAATATTTTCCGGGATCCACGCTGGGGTCGGGGAATAGAGACCTATGGAGAAGATCCTTATCTTACCAGTGTTATGGGGGTATCTGTTGTGAAAGGATTACAAGGCCCTGGAGATTCGAAATATGACAAACTCCATGCATGTGCAAAACATTTTGCGGTTCACTCGGGGCCTGAGTGGAATCGACACTCTTTTAATGCAGAAAAAATTCCACTTCGGGATTTATACGAAACGTATCTGCCTCCTTTCAAAGCCTTAGTGAAAGAAGCTGGTGTAAAGGAAGTGATGTGTGCTTACAATAGATACGAAGGGGAGCCCTGCTGCGGAAACCGTCAGTTGTTGATGGAGATCTTACGGAAAGAATGGGGTTTTAACGGAATTGTGGTTTCCGATTGTGGAGCAATCGCTGATTTTTACAATGAGAAAGGACATCAAACACATCCGGATGCTGCCACAGCATCTTCAGATGCTGTGTTGGCTGGAACCGACCTGGAATGTGGGTCTAGTTATAAATCGCTGATTGAAAGCGTTAGACAGGGACTGATAAGGGAAGATGATATTGATGTTTCTATAACCCGCTTGATGAAAGCCCGTTTTGAATTAGGGGAAATGGATGACCACTCCGATGTACCCTGGACAAAAATACCCTATTCTGTTGTTGCATCTTCTTCTCATGACTCTCTTGCTCTGGAAGTAGCTAGAAAGTCAATGACATTGCTCCTGAATAAAAACAAAGCCCTTCCTTTGAAAAAAAACATCAAAAAGATCGCCGTAATGGGTCCAAATGCAAATGATTCAGTGATGCAATGGGGAAATTACAATGGGACACCCAAACGAACCATCACAATACTAGAAGGGATCAGAAATGCTTTGGAAAATAGGAACGAGCTTATTTATGAGAAAGGCTGCGGTCTCGTGGAAAGAACACTTTTTAAAAGTACCTTCAGCAATTGCATATCGGACAACGGTCCTGGTTTTTCAGCTCAATATTGGAATAATCCGGAACAAGCAGGCGAGCCGGTGGCTTCAGATCAGATAACTACTCCTTTTAATTTCATCACCACCGGAGCCACAGTCTTTGCCCCGGGAGTGAACCTGACTGATTTTTCGTCTCAATACAAAAGTACGTTTCTCCCTGATGAAGACGGTGAGATAGAACTGGACTTTTATGCTTGCGGCGAAGTTAATCTGATCATTAACGGGGTGAAGGCAAAAGGGATCAGAGCCAATCACGGCGCACGCAGGATGTCTCATACAATGAGTGTTGAAAGTGGGATGTCGTACGATATTCAGATTGATTTCAGATACACGATGGGAGATGCGCAGCTGAATTTCGATCTGGGATATAAAGAAAATATCAACATAGGAAAATCCATCGAACGAATTAAAGATGCTGAAATAGTAATTTTTGCCGGCGGTATTTCTCCTGCTCTGGAAGGTGAGGAGATGGGAGTGAACCTGCCGGGATTTAACCGGGGTGATCGCACAGAAATCGAGCTTCCTGAAGTACAGAGAGAGTTCATTCAAGCTCTTCGTGATGCCGGCAAAAAGGTGATTTTTGTAAACTGTTCAGGCTCCCCGATAGCGATGGAGACAGAAGTTAAAAACTGCGAAGCAATCCTGCAAGCGTGGTATCCCGGTCAGTCGGGCGGAACAGCTGTAGCTGAGGTGATTTTTGGAGACTACAATCCTGCTGGGCGTTTGCCGGTAACCTTTTACAAAAACATCACCCAGCTACCCGACTTTGAAAATTACCATATGAAGGGACGTACGTACCGGTACATGACCGAAGAGCCACTATTTCCTTTCGGATACGGGCTTAGTTATTCCAGTTTCCAATACGGAACACCTACAATAGATAAGGCATCAATAAAAGTAGGAGAAGCTATAACTGTGACTGTGCCTCTGAGCAATTTGAGTAAGATTGACGGCGATGAAGTAGTACAGGCTTATCTTCGAAAAGAGAATGACTCTGAAGGACCTGCTAAAACATTAAGGGCATTCAAACGGGTTTATATTCCGAAAGGAGAAACAAAACTTGTGAATATTTTGTTTTCTGCAGAGCAGTTTGAATGGTGGAATTCAACGGCAGCCCGAATGGAAATTCAACCGGGTAATTATGAAATTCTGGTTGGCAGTAGTTCCCACAGCAGGGATCTTCAAAAACTAAATGTAATTATTCAGTAAAAAACAGAAAAGACAGATGACAAAACAATACAACACAGCGTACATTTTTGCCATTACCCTGGTCGCCACGTTGGGTGGATTGCTTTTTGGATATGATACAGCAGTGATATCCGGAGCGGAGAAATCGATTGAAGCCTATCTGATCAGACCATTGGGATTAAACTCACTTATTCACGGAGCAACGGTTTCAAGCGCTTTGATCGGATGCATCCTCGGGGGAGTCATTTCTGGACTTTTATCAAACCATTGGGGCCGTAAGAAAACATTGATATTTGCTTCCCTGTTATTTTTCGTCTCCGCATTGGGTTCCGGCTATCCTGAAGCGTTCTTCTTCACCAAAGGTGAACCCTCCATCGCCTTGCTGCTGACATTCAATTTTTACCGTATTATCGGAGGTGTTGGCGTTGGTTTGGCATCGGCTGTCTCCCCCATGTACATCAGCGAGATAGCACCTGCCAATATTCGGGGACGTCTGGTGTCGTTCAACCAATTTGCCATCATTTTTGGTATGTTGGTGGTCTATTTTGTCAATTGGGGAATTGCATACGGGCAAAGCATCGAATGGATCAACGATATTGGCTGGCGGTATATGTTCGTTTCCGAAGCCATTCCTGCCGCACTATTCGGTATTTTGTTATTTTTGGTTCCGGAAACGCCGAGATTCCTTCTCCTTTCAAGTAAAGACGACGAGGCAAAGTCGGTGTTAAAGAAGCTCTACTCAGACAATGGAACATCGCAGGCCATTTTTCAGGAGATAAAATTGTCAGTCGGACAGGCCACAAGCCGTGCAAAACTATTTTCGTATGGCAAAGTGGTGATTCTGATCGGCATCCTGCTCTCCGTCTTTCAGCAGTTCGTCGGCATCAATGTGGCGCTGTATTATGCGCCGCGCATATTTGAGAGTATGGGCGCGGCAAAAGATGCATCCATGCTCCAGACCATTATCATGGGGTTCGTGAACGTCCTGTTTACGGTTGTTGCGATATTAACCGTGGATAAATGGGGCAGGAAGCCACTGCTCATCACCGGCTCCATCGGCATGGCAGTCGGCATGTTTGCCATCTCCGTGTTGGCATTCAACAACATCATCGGCATCAGCACCCTGGTGTTTATCATCATCTATACAGCCTCATTTATGATGTCGTGGGGGCCGATATGTTGGGTGTTGATCTCCGAAATCTTTCCGAATAAGATCAGGGGACAGGCTGTAGCCGTGGCCGTGGCTTTTCAATGGTTTGCCAACTACCTGATTTCCTCCACCTATCCCGCCATGATGGAGTTCAGCGGAGGAATGACTTACGGCTTTTACGGCCTCATGGCCGTCCTGTCCGCACTCTTTGTCTGGAAAATGGTTCCCGAAACAAAAGGGAAATCATTGGAGGAAATGGAGAAATTATGGGGAAAGAAAAATGGGTAAATCAAAATGACACCCCTTAAAAATCAAATTACCACCCTGTTTACCGAAAGATCATGATTATTTTTATGACGCGTTAGCATTTGCAAATTAATAATAAGATATGAATACACAATACATGATTTTTATTGACCCATGATTATGTTTTCACCGTTTTTAAAGTGACAATAATTTTACACTATTACATATTCAATTTACATTACCGAATGAAACAAAATTTGTACCTGCTTCTGTTCCTGTTTATAACCATGTCGTGCAGCAATGCCACCGACCCATTGCCTTATAAATACGGATACTTATACACAGATCTGCCGTTTGAGATGCCACGGGTTGAAATACCTGTCTTCCCGAAGAACAGCGTAAACCTGCTCGATTTTGACGGCATTCCCGATGGAGTCACCCTGAACACGAATGCATTCGCTAAAGCAATGCAGGATTTATCCGATAAAGGAGGAGGTACGCTGGTCGTACCAAAAGGAGTGTGGTTCACCGGGCCCATCGTATTTCGTTCAAACATCAACATGCATCTCGAAAAGGGTGCCTTGATCCTTTTCTCACCCAATTTTGATCTCTACCCGCTGGTAGAAACCTCTTTTGAGGGACTGAACACCCGTCGCTGCCAGTCCCCCATCTCCGGTCGCAACCTGGAAAATATTGCCATCACCGGCGAAGGATCCATCAACGGGTCTGGTGAAGCGTGGAGGCCACTGAAGAAAGGGAAAGTATCCGAAAGTCACTGGAAACAGGTCCTGTCATCAGGCGGCGTTGTTAAAAACGGAGATTACTGGCTTCCATCGGAAGGGGCACTGAAAGGAAGTGAGATGAGCGACATGAACGTACCCCGGCAAGACATGACGGAAGAAGAGTGGCTGGAGATCAAGGATTTTCTGCGCCCGGTGATGGTCAGCTTCATTGAATGTAAAAATGTCTACCTGCAAGGGGTGTTGTTCGAAAACTCACCGGCCTGGAATATTCACCCGCTGATGTGTGAAAATGTGATCATCGACGGCATTTTTTCACGCAATCCCGGGTATTCACAAAACGGTGACGGACTTGACCTGGAATCCTGTAAAAATTCCATCATCGTGAACTCTCTCTTCGATGTGGGTGATGATGCCATCTGCATCAAATCAGGAAAAGATGAAGAGGGTCGTTTGCGGGGTCGCCCAACCGAGAACGTGATTGTGGAAAATTGCAAGGTTTTTCAGGGACATGGCGGTTTTGTGGTGGGCAGTGAAATGTCGGGGGGAGTGAAAAATATCTCCGTGAAAAATTGCCAGTTCCTGGGAACGGATGTGGGTTTGCGTTTTAAAAGCAATCGTGGGCGCGGAGGCGTGGTAGAAAATATATACATATCCGATATTTATATGTTTAATATTGCCACCGACTCGTTCCTGTTTGATCTCTTTTATGGAGGCAAATCGGCTTCGGAAGCGCTTGCCGACGGAGACACAACACCTACCGGTGAACCGGTATTTCCGGTTACGGAAGAAACACCGGTTTTTAAAAACATCTACGTGAAGGACCTGGTGTCGAGGAATGCCCGCAGGGCAATGTTCTTTAACGGGCTTCCGGAGATGAACATTGAAAACATCCATCTCGAAAATGCATTCATCACCGCTCGTTTTGGTGCAGAGTTTTCGGAATCAAAAGATATCATCCTTCAAAACGTGACGGTCATCCCCGAAGAAGGGCCTGCCTATCTGTTCCACAATGTGAAAAACTTCAAGGGCGAAAGCCTGGGTTATGAGATAAACGAACCGGCCAAAGCAGCTCAAATTACAGGAGAAAGCACCTCCGACGTGCATCTCTCCGGACTACCCAAAGAGCTGGTAAACATTGCTTCGGATGTGAACAAGGAACAGGTCATTTTCAAATAAACAACTACAACGATTAAATTCAGATCTGATGAATTCAAAATTGCTTTTGCCAGTATTCCTGTTGCTGTCGGTCTCTCTGATAAGTTCCTCACGCGAACCGGTGAAGATCCTCATGGCGGGCGATTCTACCATGGCCGACAAGCCGTTGTTCAAAAGCGGGAGGGATACCCTAACGGGAGAGGCATTCGAGGAAATCAACCACGAAAGAGGATGGGGTCAGCTGCTGCCTGAGCTGATCTCGGAAAAGGGAAAGGTAGTTAACTATGCCCGCAATGGAAGAAGTACACGCACCTTTGTCGAAGAGGGATTGTGGACGGAGCTCATCAACAATACGGCGCCAGGCGATATTGTCGTCCTCCAGTTCGGACATAACGATGAAGTGATCACAAAAAAAAGCTATACCAACCCGGTACAATTCCGGTTGAATTTCGTCGCATTTGTAAACGAAGTGAAGGCCAAAGGTGCATATCCTGTTCTCTGTACTGCTGTCGCCCGCCGGAAATTTGATGAAAACGGGAAACTGGTACCCACGCACGGAGACTATCCCGATATCATCCGTTCTGTAGCAACACAGGAGAAGGTACCGTTGGTTGACATGGAAAAGATCACATCAGCATGGCTGCAACAGGCCGGCGTGGAAGGTTCAAAAGTGTTCTTTCACAAACTTCCTCCCGGTGTAAGCCGCCTGCATCCAGACGGATTGGACGATAACACACACTTCAACGAAAAAGGGGCAAAGGAAGTGGCTGCATTTTTTATTGAGGAAGTCAAAAAGCAACAGATAAAAGAATTAACCTGTTTAATTAAATAATTATTGAAAATGAAAAAAGGATTGATACTGTTATTGACAATCTTAGCCGTTCTCTCAGGCTGCACGCAAAAAGCGACGACCAGCGGGGAACCCAATTATGTGAGAATGGCCAATTCGGAGATGAAACGTAATCCGGAAAGCTGGATGGTCGATTTTTCAAAAGATATTAAGTGGAACTACACACACGGACTGGAGATGCAGGCGATGATCCAGGTGTCTGAAAAGACCGGCGATGAGAAATATTATGCCTACGCCGAAAACTATGCCGACACCATGGTGAACGAAGACGGAACCATCAAAACCTACATTTTGGAGCGGTACAACATTGATCACGTCAATCCCGGGAAGATATTGTTCCCCATCTACAAGAAAACCCAAAATCCAAAATATCTGAAAGCGCTGCAGCTACTCAGAAGCCAGATGGAGACACACCCGCGCATCTCCAACGGGGGTTTCTGGCATAAGCAGATCTACCCCCATCAAGTGTGGCTGGACGGATTATACATGGCTTCCCCTTTCCTGGCAGAATATGGCAAAACCTTCGATGAACCCGCACTTTTCGATGAGGTGGCGTTGCAGCTTACAACGGCCTACGACGACCTGATCGACGAAAAGACCGGACTGCTCTATCATGGTTGGGACGAAAGCCGCGAGCAGCGATGGGCTGACCCTGTGACCGGGAAATCGCCCAACTTCTGGTCAAGAAGCATCGGCTGGTATATGATGGCCCTCGTGGATGTGCTGGATTTCATGCCCGCGGATCATCCGCAAAGGAAGGAAATCATCGCCATCCTGAATAAAATCTCCACAACGGTGGAAAAATTTCGTGATCCCGAAACAGGCATGTGGTATCAGGTGACCGATCAGGGCGGCAGAGAGGGTAACTACCTGGAATCGTCCGGTTCCATCATGTTTATCTATACCTGGGTGAAAGGAGCACAAAAAGGGTATCTTCCCGAAGCATTTGCCGAAAAAGGGAAAGCGGCTTATGATCTGTTCGTAAAACAGTTTATCAGGGAGAATACCGACGGCACCATTTCCGTGACCGACGTATGTTCAGTAGCCGGCCTTGGGGGTGAGAAAAAATACCGCGACGGCAGCTTCGAATACTATATCTCGGAGCCGGTGAGAGACGACGATCCGAAAGCAGTGGGACCCTTCATTATGGCGAGTATTTTGTTGGACAAGTAAAAGAAAATGATAATCTTTGTCTTATGAGTTTAAAACTGGTATCGCTGCAATTCATCCTTTTACTACTCTGGATCTCAACAGGCGCATCGGCACAGACGCCTGCCTTTCCGGGAGCAGAAGGTGCGGGAAAGTACGTGTCCGGAGGCAGGGGAGGGAAAGTGCTCTATGTCACCTCGCTCGACGACTCGGAAGAGGAGGGCACCCTGCGATGGGCCATCAGGCAAAAGGGCTCCCGCACAATCCTCTTCAGGGTATCGGGACAGATACGCCTTAAAAGCCCGTTAAAGATCAACAACGGAGATCTTACCATCGCGGGACAGTCGGCACCCGGCGACGGTATCTGCATCAGCGACTACGAGACAGTGGTCAGCGCGGACAACGTAGTCATCCGTTTTCTCCGATTCCGCCTCGGTGATAAAGCCGGGCGAGCCGTGGATGCTCTCTCAGGCATCGGACATGAAAACATCATCGTCGACCATTGCAGCATGAGTTGGGGCGTGGATGAGAACTCCTCTTTTTACGACAACAGAAACTTCACCATGCAATGGTGTTTCATCACGGAGAGCCTGCGCAACTCGGTGCACTCCAAGGGAAAACATGGATATGGAGGTATATGGGGAGGGCATAACGCATCGTTCCATCACAACCTGATTGCTCATAACGACAGCCGCAACCCACGTTTTTGCGGAAGCCGCTATTCCAGCAAACCTGACCTGGAAAGGGTGGATTTCAGAAACAATGTACTCTATAACTGGGGTGCAAACAACATTTATGCCGGAGAAGGGGGAAGCTACAATCTCATCAACAACTATTACAAACCCGGTCCCGCCTCAGGCAGCAGCGCAGGAAAAAGATTGATCAACCCCGATGCGGACAACGGAGAAAACAAGCAGCCCAAAGGGATCCATGGCCATTTCTATCTGGAGGGAAACTATCTGGAAGGAAACTGCAAAGTATCAAAGGAGAACAGCCTGGGAGTTGAGCTGGGTAGCTCATTTCAGAAGTTTGCCCCGGAAGTGGTCCTGAACGATGTTCTTGCCGAAAAAACGTTCCCGTTTACACCGGTAGCCACGGATGTTGCACAGGAAGCATTTGAAAAAGTACTTGCCTATGGGGGTTGCTCCCTGGTAAGAGACAGGCATGATGAGCGTTATGTGGCAAATGTAAGAAGTGGATCATACACCTTTGAAGGCTCAGCCGGCAGTTCCAAAGGACTGATCGACAGCCAGGAGGATGTGGGAGGGTGGCCTGAGTACAACACTTACAACATGTACAAAGATAAAAATGCTGACGGCATCCCCGACGGATGGCTGGAAAAAAACTTCCCCGGGAAAGAGGCAAATGATCTGGATAGCGAAGGATACACTTATCTGGAAGTGTACCTCAATAGCCTGGTGTCACACTTGATTCCCGTCATAAGCAACGGGATTGGACAGAAGAGCTGTACAAATCCAAAGACGAAACAACCGAAACAATTTGTCGTGGATAAAGGAGGAGATGGCGACTTCAGCACTATACAGGAGGCTATTGATGCGGTTCGGGCCTTCGATCCGGACTATTCAACCACCATCTTTGTCAGGGAAGGTATTTACTATGAGAAGATCGTCGTTCCCGACTATGTCCGCGACCTCAAAATTGTGGGAGAGAACAGGGAGAAAACGATCATTTCAAACAACGACCACGCCCTGATCAACAATATGGGCACGTTCAGGACATATACAATGCAGATCAGAGGCGATGATATCATCCTGGAAAATATCACCATCGAGAACAATGCTCCCATGGTAGCCCAGGCCGTGGCATTGCATACCGAAGGGGACCGGATTATCCTGATAAACTGCAGGCTGCTGGGGAATCAGGATACCCTTTATACCGGAGGAGAAAATGCACGGCTCTTTTTTTATCATTGCTATATTGAAGGTACGACCGATTTCATCTTCGGGCCCTCCACTGCATGGTTCGAAAAGTGCGACATCCGCTGCAAGAAAAACTCCTATATTACTGCTGCAAGTACACCAGAAGAGGTTGAATTCGGGTATATCTTCAATCGCTGCAGGATAACGGCAGCCGATGATGTCGCCTCGGTTTATCTGGGGCGGCCCTGGCGGCCCTATGCCATGACACTGTTCATGAACTGTGAACTTCCCGGTGAAATTAATCCGTCGGGTTGGCACAATTGGGGCAAACCCGAAAATGAACAGACCGCCCGATACGCCGAATACAACAACACAGGCAAAGGCAGCAGCACCACAAAACGGGTAGACTGGATGAAATCACTGACAACCGGGGAAGCACAAGACATTACACTGAAAAACGTGATGGGAAAGTTTTATAAGAAAATAACTATTGCACTACAAATGAATAATGAATAAAAAGAGCGTTTTCTACATTGTTCTATCTCTATGGATGATTTTTTCCGGTTGCTCCACAACGCGGAATGCGATCGTTACGTTTAAGCATGACACGGAAAACTACAAAATAGACATCATCCTCAACGACCTCTATTTTACCTCATTGATCTATTCGGATACTCTTGAGAAACCATGTTTGTTCCCCATCAAAACGCCTTCGGGAAAATTCATCACCAGAGGGTACCCTCTCGAGCCCAGGCCCTTTGAGAGAACCGACCATCCTCATCATGTGGGATTATGGTTTAACTTTGGCGATGTGAACGGGATAGACTTCTGGAATAACTCATCGGCCATCGCCCCGGACAAAAAGATACACTACGGCTCTGTCCTGCTGGACACCATCCTGCTTGCAGATCCCACGAAAGGAAAGTTGAAGACACTTTCATCCTGGATAAATTTTCAGGGTGACACGCTCCTGTCGGAAGAAACGACCTATATTTTCAGCGGCATAAAAAACGAATACCGGTTTATTGAGAGAGAGACCCGATTAACGGCCATGCAGGAGGTTACCCTCAGGAGCAACAAGGAAGGATTGATTGCGCTGCGGGTTGACAAGTCGTTTGAGGAAGGGAACGGCACCTACCGGAATCGGCAGGGAGCAACCGGCGAAGCAGGAGTGTGGGGTAAAAGAACACCCTGGGTGGCATTGCGTGCCGATAAAGAGGGTGAAATAATTACCATCGTTATACTGGACCATGCACAAAACCCCAACTATCCGGGATGGCCACACGCTCGTGGTTACGGACTTTTTTCAATGAACAACCTGGCGGGTGAAGCAATGGACAAATCATCGGGACCCATAGAGATTAAATTACAACCCGGAGAGAACATCACTTTTACACACAAGCTGATCATCGGCGGCGACATGAGCGATGAAGAAATTAATAGCATGATGCATCAATTCAATCGGCAATAATATCCTGAATATTCACCTTACAATTGATATAAAAATGAACAACAAACTACATTCAATGTCGAGAAGAAAATTCCTGGCTGTCTCCGGAGCTATCGCCGGAACAACCCTTGTGGACCCTAAATCACAGATTCTTGCAGGGAACACCTCCGCTATCAGGCAAAATGCGGCTAAAACCAAAGTGGCTGTCGTCGGACTCGGAAACAGAGGTACAGGTATGTGGGGAGGTAGCGTGGTAAAAGATTACTCCAACTTTGTGGAGTATGTAGGCCTGTGCGATCATAATCCGGGAAGGCTCGAGACAGGCAGCCAAATGATTGGGGCAAATTGTCCTACCTACACCGATTTTGAACAAATGATGCGCGAGGTAAAACCAGAGGTGCTCATCGTAACCACCGACGATAATACACACGATTATTTTATTGAAAAAGGGATGGAGATGGGTGCCGATATTATCTGCGAAAAACCCATGGCGATTGACGAGAAAAAAATTCAGACCATTATCGATGCCGAAAAGAGAACAGGCAAAAGTTGCCGCGTCACCTTCAACTACCGATACTCTCCTCATCGTGCAAAAATGTGGGAGATACTGCGTTCCGGCGAGATAGGTGACCTGACTTCTGTCGATTTCCACTGGTATCTTGACACTTCACACGGGGCAGATTATTTCAGAAGATGGCACAGGCTCGTGGAAAAAGGAGGATCATTATGGGTACACAAAGCCAGTCATCATTTCGACCTGCTGAACTGGTGGATTCAAAGTGATCCTGAAAGCGTATATGCATTGGGTGATTTGGAATTTTACGGAAAAAACGGCCCTTTCAGGGCAGACAACTGCAGAAGTTGTCCTCACACAAAAGAGTGTAACTTCTACTGGGATATTACGAAAGACCAAAGGCTCAAAAGGTTGTATGTGGATAATGAAAAATATGACGGCTATCATCGCGATGGCTGCGTGTTCAGAAATGATGTGAACATCTACGACAAAATGGCTGCTACCATCAAATATAAGAATGGGGTTCAGGTAGCATACTCACTGACAACCTATTCCCCCTATGAAGGATACAGAATTGCCTTCAATGGCACGAAAGGAAGGATGGATGCCTGGATCCAGGAATCGAATCCCACGTCCGACGTGAACTACGACGAGATTGTTATCGCCAAAAATTTCGGAAAAAGAGAATACATACAAATTCCTCAGGGTAGCGGACATGGAGGAGGCGACAAGCTTCTGAAAGATCAGGTATTTATACCCAATACGCCCGATCTGCTAAAACAGGCTGCTGGAGTGAGAGACGGTGCGTTGGCCTGTCTGGTGGGAATCGCTGCCAGGAAGAGTATCTCAACGAAAGAAACGGTCTATATCAAAGACCTTACCTCCATCAAACCCCAGGAGAAGAAAGCTTAGGGGAAGATGCACTAAGTAGAATGAAACGATGCCAATAGCCTCCTGAACACGGTATACAATCAGAAAGAAGCTTATTTAAATGAGATAGCAAAAGAAACAAAATTGAATAAAAATGCTGAACAAAACGACAATCCTTATCTTATTACTAACAGTAAACATCTTTCCGATGTTACCGCAGAGGCAGCTTTCCAAAACCTGGATTGCCGACTTAGGAAATGGGAACTATCAGAACCCTATCCTTTATGCCGATTATTCTGACCCGGACGTGTGCCGTGTGGGCGATGACTACTACATGACCGCATCGAGTTTCAATTGTGTGCCGGGATTGCCGATTCTGCATTCCAGAGATATGGTAAACTGGCAGCTAATTAATCACGCTCTTCAGCGACTGACGCCCGATGCGCTTTTTTCATCACCGATGCACGGGAATGGGGTATGGGCACCTTCCATCCGCTACCACAACGGTGAGTTTTATATTTACTACGGCGATCCCGATTTTGGAATATATATGCTGAAGACCGCAGATCCACGTGGAAAATGGAGCGATCCTGTACTGGTAAAAGCAGGGAAAGGATTGATTGACTCTACCCCGCTGTGGGATGACGATGGTAAAGCCTATCTGGTATACGCTTATGCCGGAAGCCGTGCTGGCATAAAAAGCGTGTTGAACATCGCTGAAATGAATGAGGAGGGCACGAAGGTGATCACGCCCGGTAGAATTGTGTACGACGGACATGAAGCAGACCCGACTATTGAAGGGCCAAAATTCTACAAAAGAAACGGATACTACTATATTTTTGCTCCTGCCGGCGGTGTAGCAACAGGATGGCAAACCGTGTTACGTTCAAAAAGTGTGTATGGCCCCTACGACCGGAAAGTAGTGCTGGCGCAAGGAAATACTGAGGTGAACGGGCCGCATCAGGGAGCCTGGGTGGACACGCCTGACGGCGAACATTGGTTTTATCATTTTCAGGATGTCGGCCCTTTTGGACGTATTGTTCACCTGCAGCCGATGGTATGGAAAAACGACTGGCCGGTAATTGGACTGGACCGCGACAACGACGGCTGTGGCGAACCGGTCAAAACCTACCGTAAACCAAAAATTAACGGTTCGTTTCCAATAGCAACTCCTGCGGAAAGTGACTCATTCGAAGCCGGAGAGCCGGGTCTGCAGTGGCAGTGGCACGCCAACCCAATGGATTGGTGGTATTTTGCGGATGCGAAATCAAAAAAATTACACCTTTATTCTGTGCCTATATCAGAAAATTATTTAAATTTGTGGAATACACCGAACCTGTTGTTGCAAAAATTCCCTTCCAACGAATTTACGGCAACGGTTAAACTCACATTCCTGCCCTCAGCAGCCATCAGCGGGGAGCGCACAGGGCTGGTGGTTATGGGCATGGATTATGGATTGCTATCGCTCGAGAAAACAAACGAGGGATTTATTCTCTCTCAAAACGAGTGTATCAATGCCGACAAAGGTTCAAAAGAGGCTGTAAACGAAAGTGTCGCTTTGAATGAATCCTCGCTTTACCTTCGTGTAAAAGTCACCCCCGACGCCAAATGCCTCTTCAGCTACAGCAAAGATGGCAACACTTACTCCGTTCTTGGGAAGTTGTTTCAGGCAAGGGAGGGAAAATGGATCGGTGCAAAAGTGGGTGTGTTCTGTACAAGGCCCGTGAGTAACAATGATGGAGGCATGGTTTCACTCGACTGGTTTACAATGGAGTGAGCAGCGCCCTGAGCACAAATGATTATTATTCAACTTTAAAATCTGATAAATATGTCACGACTGGTCACTCTTTACTCCCTTCAATGGGGAGATTTATCGCTGGAAGATGTTTGTAAAAAAGCAAAAGAATTCGGTTATGACGGTATAGAGATCGGACTGCCGGATCATCTTGATGTACGAAATCAGAACCCGGATTATTATCAAAGCATTAAAGATCAATTGGCAAAATACGGGCTGAGACTTCAGACAATTTCTTCTCACCTCGTGGGGCAGGCTGTATGTGACCGGATCGATGAAAGACACAAAGGGATTCTTCCCGATTATATATGGGGAGACGGCGAGCCCGAAGGAGTAAGGCTACGCGCAGCGGAGGAGTTGATTTTAACGGCGAAAGCAGCAAAATCGCTGGGAGTAGATACCGTCGTCGGATTCACCGGCAGTCCTATCTGGCATTTACTCTATGCTTTCCCTCCTGTTCCTGAATCAATGATTGAAGATGGTTACAAGGAGTTCGCACGCCGGTTTGGGCCGGTTTTGGATGAATTTGAGAAATTGGGCGTACGCTTTGCACTGGAAGTACATCCCACCGAGATTGCCTTCGACACCTTTTCAGCCCGCAGGGCGTTGGAAGCGGTAAATCATCATCCTGCCTTCGGATTTAATTACGATCCGAGCCATTTGGGATACCAAGGTGTAGATTATGTGAATTTTATTTATGAATTTCCCGATCGTATTTTTCGTGTGCATATGAAAGATGTCTACTGGAGCGACACGCCAAAACAGGTCGGCGTCTTTGGCGGACACCTGCCGTTTGGCGACCCTCGCCGATTCTGGAACTTCCGAAGTGTGGGCAGAGGGAAAATTAACTTTGAGGAGATCATCCGTGCGTTGAACGCGATAAACTACACGGGACCACTTTCAATTGAGTGGGAAGATAGTGCCATGGATCGTGAACAGGGTGCCCGGGAGTCTTGTGAATATACCAAGCGGATGGACTTCCAGCCTTCTGCACATGCTTTTGATGCTTTCTTTGCGAAAGACGCCGATGGCTCTTGAAAACAAAATAATTGTATAAAAATATGAAAACCGGAAAATTGAGAATGGGCATGGTTGGTGGTGGTAAGACAGGGTTTATCGGTGCCATCCACCTGCGTGCGGCATTGATGGAAAACATGATTGAACTGGTGTGTGGTTGTTTTAGTTCCGATCCCGGGAGATCCCTTGATTCGGGACGTGCTTATTTTCTTCCTGAAAACCGCATTTACAGCTCATATCAAGAGATGTTTGAACGTGAAATGAAGCTACCCGAAGAGGAACGAATGAATATTGTGGCCATCGTGACACCCAATAAATATCATTACGAACCGGCCATGATGGCGTTGGAGCGAGGCATTCACGTGGTTTTGGATAAGCCCATGACTTTTTCTCTTGAGGAGGCCGTAAAGCTTCAGAAAAAGGTAAAGGAAACAGGATTGGTTTTGGCCCTGACGCACGTTTATACCGGATACCCCGCGGTAAAGGAGATGAAAGCCAGAATAGCTGCCGGAAATCTGGGCAAAATAAGACGTGTCTATGTGGAGTATCCGCAAGGATGGCTCTCCGATCGCATAGAGTTACAGGAAGGGAATAATGCCGGATGGCGAACTGATCCCGGGTTGTCGGGAAAAGCAGGATGCATGGGGGACATAGGAACGCATGCCTGGCATCTGTGTGAATATGTCACGGGACTAAAGGTTGAAGAAATTTGTGCCGAGCTGAATACCTTTGTACCCGGGCGAAGGATAGACGATGACGGAACAGCTTTCATGCGTATGGAGCAGGGAGTAAAAGCCCTGCTTTCTGCCAGCCAGATCGCCATTGGAGAAGCCAACAAGGTGAATATACGCGTATATGGTGAAAAAGGAGGGATGCAATGGGTTCAGGAAAATCCGAACGAATTGCGCATACTGCAGGGAAACAAACCGGAAGAGATCGTGCGCATAGGAAATAACGGTTATCTCGGGACCGATGCGCTTTGGAATACACGTACCCCCGCAGGGCATCCTGAAGGATTTATCGAAGCATTTGCCAACATTTACCGTAACTTTGCACTCACCGTGATGACCCGCCAAAAGGGGGAAATTCCTACGGAAAATATGCTTGATTTTCCAAATGTTAACGACGGGGTAAGAGGCATGCAATTTATCGAAACAGTGGTTAAGTCAGGCTGGAGCGATGGCCAAAAATGGGTAAAATGGGTCGAATGAAAAACGCAATACAACAATCACAATAATCATGAAAAGACGTAATTTTATTGCAAAATCTGCACTGCTTGGCGTGACCGTTCCGATGGGAGTTGGGTCCACACAAGCTCTCCTCACATCTTGCAACAGGGAAGAGAAAAAGTCGGACAAAAGGGTTACGCCCGAAGAGCTGGGTATGTTTTCCTTTGTCGATATTGCTCCCGATGGAGAGCCGTTAAAGGCAGCGCTCATCGGATGTGGCGACCGGGGCACCGGAGCTGCCTCCCAATTTCTGGAGTCGGGACCGAATGTATCCATCATTGCCTTGGCCGATCTGTTTCCCGACAGAATGGGAAATTGCCGGAAGGTCCTCTCTGAAAAGTTCGACAACAACGTGGCCGACAGCAATTGCTTTTTGGGATTTGATGCCTATCAGAAGATCATGGAAATGCCGGATATCGATATTGTTTTATTGTGTACGCCGACCCATTTCCGTCCGGAACACTTTAAAGCCGCGGTAGAGGCCGGCAAGCATATCTTCATGGAGAAGCCGTGTGCGGTGGATCCTGTAGGCATACGCACGGTGATAGCAGCCTCTAAGGTGGCTACGGGCAAAGGATTGACCGTGGTGACCGGGAACCAGCGCAGGCATCGCCGCGACTATTGGGAAGCATACATTGAAGTAAGAAACGGAATCATCGGAGACATTGTATCCACCACCTCCCATTGGGATCAGGGTGCCTGGTGGAACAAATCCAAACGCCCTGAGTGGAGTGATATGGAATATTGTATCCGTAATTGGTTTAATATAAAATGGCTGAGCGGGGATCACATCCTCGACCAGGGAATCCATAATATTGATGTGGTCACCTGGTTTATGGGCGACAAGCCGCTGAAAGCTGTCGGTTTCGGTGGCAGAGCGCGAAGATTGACCGGCGACATCTTCGATTTCTTCAGTGTGGATTATTATTATAACAACAATAAAAGGATGTTGCACACAGCCCGCCAGATCGACGGATGCGATGGGAATGTATCGGAACAGATCCTGGGTACAAAAGGGATTGCGCAGCTGAACGACCGGGGAGAGATAAGGATACTGGATTGGAACGGGAATCTGTTGTGGGAATACGATTATGAGAACAAACCCGTGCAGAATCCCTATAACCAGGAACATATCCACCTGGTCGAATCGGTCCGGCTTAACAAAAAAATAAATCAGGCCGAAGACCTGGCCTACTCCAACATGGTCGCGATACTGGGAAGGGAAGCTGCCTATACGGGCAAAGAAATTGGCTGGGATGAGATCATGTCTTCCACGCTCCGCTACGGACCGGAAACCTATGAGATGGGCCCCCTGCCCGATTATCAGGAAGGAGTGGTACCCGTGCCGGGAAAAGATCCCAAGGCGCCCATGTAAAGATCAGATCATAAAGAATTTTCATACGGACATGCCTGAACGGGCTGACTCGTATGAAAATATTCAGGAAGAGAATCTAAAAGCAATCAATCATGAGAATCAACAAACAATTTTTATCTTTCTTTTTAGGTATTATGACAAGCATTGCGGGTTGTACCGGTGCAAATAAACCGTCCCACAACATTGAGAGCGGCAATAAAACACTACAGGGCAAAAAGGTGTTGTACGTATATGGAGGTTGGCAGGGACATGAACCAAAACAGTGCCGCGATATCTTTGTCCCCTGGCTAGAAGCTGAAGGAGCCGAGGTCTTTGTGTTCGACGAACTTACATGTTACACCGACTCCGCGTTAATGAATGAGGTTGATTTGATCATTCAACATTGGACCCAGGGTGAGATATCGCAGGAGCAGGAGAAAGCCTTGTTGAAAGCAGTAAAGGGGGGGGCCGGGCTGGCCGGATGGCACGGTGGCACAGGAGACTCGTTTCGCAACAATGTGGAATTTCAGTATATGGTGGGAGGGCAGTGGGTTGCCCATCCGGGAAATATCATACCCTATACGGTAAATATCACAACAAATGATGATCCTGTTACCACAGGATTAAGCGATTTTGTCATGAGCTCTGAACAATACTATATGCATGTTGATCCCAATGTGAAGGTTCTTGCGACTACCCGTTTTTCAGGCGACCACAACTCATGGATTGAAGGTGCTATCATACCGGTGGTATGGAAAAAGTCATTCGGAAACGGACGCGTATTTTATTCCTCTCTGGGGCACGTGGCAAAAGATTTCGAGGTGCCCGAAGCGCTGGAGATCATGAAACGGGGCATACGATGGGCAGCAGAAAGCAAAGAAAAGGGATCCGAGGCATGGGTAAGCCCTGCCTATAAATGACCCCTTTCTCTACTATCTTGTTTTTCTCGTCAGAAACGCTTCCGGCCGTTTATCGTAATATTCTTCAGTGCTAGATTTCGGATAAAACCTTGGGGAATATCATCCTTTTTTGTTTTGATTTGCAGGTTTTCAAAGGTGAAATCAGACAGGATATACTGATCCGATTCGGCGACATCGAAAAACACGTTACACTCCAGGGAGATGTCACGCATAGTGATATTGCTGGAGTAGGAAAGCGGGATGGTCTCTTCTCCCTGCAGATCAAAAAACTGGGTCCAGGGCTTGATATAAAGGAAACTGTTTGCGTTCCCGGTGATATTTTCCACAAGAATATATTCGTAATTTTGTGGAGTATCGGGACGCATCTTCAGCCAGAGAAGCCTGACTGCCTGGTCCACTTGTAAACGACGGACAATGATGTTGCGGTTGTGAATGGACTCACTACCGCAGGTGAGCACACCATGGCAGAAGCCAAAGGTGCAATCTTCAATGATGATGTTGCGATTGGCTCCGTTATTTGGGTCCTTATCGGCATGGGGGCCCTTTCCTCCCTTGAGAGCGATGGCATCATCGTTGACCGAAATTTTACAACCAGTAATATGCACATTGGTACATACGTCAATGTCCACGGCATCAGAACTGGGCGCTTTCACTGGTTCCCTGGGAGCGAAAATCGTTAGTCCGGAAAGTCTTACATTTTCACTTTTGTAGAGATGAGTAGTCCAGAATGGAGAGTTGATCAGCCGCACGCCGGTGAGATGTACATTCTTACTGTTCGAAATGAAAACCAATCGTGGACGCATCTCGTCCAGATTGGTACATTGTGGGTTAAACTTCCTGCGTAGCCAGAATGATTTCCAGTAACGCAGCCCGTTGCCATCAATGGTTCCCTTGCCGGAGATGGTAAAACCATCGAGGTTGTCGGCATTCACCAGTGCTGCAAAATAGTCGATGCTTCTCCCCTCTATGCGGGTAGGCAGAATGGGGAAGTTGCTGATATCGTCGCTCCCCTTCAACACTGCATCCTCCTCCAGATGGAGATGGGTATTCTGCCTGAAGAAAAGAGCGCCGCTGAGGAACACGCCCTTTGGGAAACTGATCACTCCTCCTCCGTTCACGTGAGCCCTGTCGATGACGGCCTGTATCCGCTCTGTCTGAAGAAGGGTACTGTCGTTCACCACGCCATAGTCGGTGATCCGATAGATCTTACCCAGCTTCTCAATCTTTACCTTTTCGAAGTTCGTGAACCAGTCGGGGATCACTGTTCCGTCGGGAAACCGATCGTTCGCGAAAAAAGGGACACTCGTCAAAGTGCAAATCAAAATCAGAATTGTTTTTTTGAACTTCATATTTGTATCTTTTGTCGTAATAATTTTTGAATGATGTCACCCTGCAGCAATAGGAAGAATGATCTATTGACCGTTTTCGACTAAGCGTTGCGATACGAAAGAAACTGCATCATCCCCCACCTCACTGCCCAGATCAACCTGCTCACTGTCGTGAGAACCCATGAGTACAATCTTTTCGGTCTTGCCTCCCCTGATCTGATAGATGGTTTCGACCAGCGAGTCGGCCACCAGGTTTTCAACGGTCAGGTTACGCACATTGTTCAGTTTCAAGGCTGCTCCTGATTCGGTATAAATTTGAATGCCCTTCAGCATGATCTCTTCGGAATCAATCAATTCTGCACCTTCCCGGGCATGCACCACAAACCCCTCGATGTGGATATTCTCGATATTTTGTTCTGGCAAGCCATGGAAGTACATAGCCCTGCGTGCATTCCGGCAGGTAACTTTTTCCACGAAAATGTTCCGAAAAGCCGGCGTCGTCTCATCTACCGGAAGCAATAGCTCTTCCTGGGGCGCCTGATCGCCGTCGTCGAATGATTCCACAGCCGACTTACCACCATAATAGAGGTTGAACAACAAAGGCTCTGTCGCAATATCGAACATGCTGATATTGGAGATGTAGATGTTTTCCACCACGCCGCCTCGCCCCCTGCGACTTTTGAAACGGAGGCCTACATCCGTACCCAGGAACTGGCAGTTGGAGACGGAGACATTCCTCACACCTCCCGACATCTCGCTGCCCACGACAAAGCCTCCATGTCCCTTGAAAACGGTACAGTTGTCCACAATCAGGTTCTCGGTAGGCATGTTGCGCCGTCTTCCATCCTCATCTTTTCCCGATTTGACACAGATACCATCATCTCCCACATCGAAGGTGCTGTTCACGATCAGGCTGTTCCGGCAGGACTCCAGGTCGACGCCGTCGCCGTTCTGTGCGTAAGAGGGATTGCGCACCTGGATGCCGTCGATGATCACATTCTCGCACATCAGCGGATGGATATTCCAGGCGGGGGAGTTCTGAAAAATTACCCCCTGCAGATACACATTCCTGCAGTTCTGAAAGCTTATCATCACAGGGCGCAGAAAATCCCTTAAGGCAAGCCATTCCTCTTCCGATTGCAGGTTACGGGGTACATTCATCTCGCTGGTGGTATCACCATGCAGATAGGCGGCAGAAGGCATCCAGTAGTCGTCTCGTTTAAAGACTCCACCTTGTGAGGTTGCCTGATTCCACTCTCTCTCTGTCACCTTATCCCTCTTCAACGGACGCCAGTAATGGCCATTGCCATCGATGGTCCCACTGCCGGTGATGGCAATGTTCTGCAGATCTTTACCCCAGATAGGAGACTGACAGCGTCGGGTGTCCAACCCTTCGAACGATGTTTCTACCAGCGGATACAGATCCTTGTCGGGAGAAAAGAGTATGATTGATCGATCCTCCAGGTGCAGGTTGATGTTGCTCTGTAACACAATGGGCCCTGTGAACCAGACACCTGCGGGCACTACCAGCCTCCCTCCCCCCCGGGAGGAGAGATGGTCCATTGCCTTGGCAAAGGCACCGGTATTCAGAGATGTACCATCACCTCTGCCCCCGAATTCGGTCACGGAGACACTATAGTCGGGGAATATGGGAGGTGAGAGCAGTGGCATCTCAAACGGCAGGTTTTCATACAGATAACCATAGGGTGAATCCTGTCCTGAGCCATCCTTACAAGATGTGATCAGCATCAGGGCAAACAGAAAAAAGGAGAATCTTGAAAATGTATGCATAAAATCAAACGTTATTTTTTCAATTCGAGACATCCCATGATAAAGGGGCCGGTGGCCTTGGCATCGTTGTCTCTGATCTTTTCACTGATATAATATTCAAAGCTTCCGTCGCGATAGGGATTCCCTCCCAGCCCGCCCACAGAACAGCACTGGGTAAGAGATAGCGTACCGTCTTCGTGTTCGGTGATGAGCCTGTTCATCAGTCCCTCATAGGCTTTCTCCGCCACTGCGCGGAATTTTTCATTAATATATCCTTTGTTCGTTGCTTTTGCGAGCGAATACATAAACATGGACGAGACCGATGCTTCCAGATAGTTTCCCGCCCTGTCCCCCTGGTCCAGCACCTGGTACCAGAGGCCCGATACATCCTGGTAGCGTGGCAATGTCTCGGCCAGTCCCCCGATCATGCGGATCAGTTCGGAACGTTGCGGATGTGCTGCCGGTATATAATCCAATGCATCCACCAGTGCCATGAACCACCAGCCAATGCTGCGCCCCCAGAAGTTGGGCGACTGTCCGGTCTCCTTGTTGGCCCATTGTTGCCTCTTGCTTTCGTCCCAGGCATGATAATAAAGTCCGGTAGTTTCGTCGTAGGTGTGCCTGGCGCAGATCAGGAACTGATTCATCACATCATCGATGAGTTCCGGCCGGTCGAAGGTAACGGCATATTCAGCCAGGAAGGGTGCCCCCATGTAGAGCCCGTCGAGCCAGATCTGATGGGGATAAATCAGCTTATGCCAGAAAGCCCCTTCGTGTGTGCGGGGATGCACTTTCATCTGATCTACCAGTCGGTCCATGGCCAGCCTGTACTTCTCATTGCCCGTCTGTCGGTAAACCTCGAAGAGCACCTTCCCGGAGTTTATGTAGTCGATATTGTAGGTCTCCACCTTGTAGAGATGAATCTCGCCCCGATCATTGATCAGGGTATCGGCCCACTCAATCACATAATCGAGATACTTGCGGTCGCCGGTCTCTCTCCATACTTTCAGCATCGCCATCGTACCCACCCCTTGTGCGTAACCGAAATAGAGTCGTTTACCATGATCCAGCTGCCAGGCCTGTGGAGCACGTTTCATCTCCGAATCGGCAAATCGGACAGCCGTCGACTGGGCTATTGTGCCCTGTACCATCAGCAGGGCCATTAAACAGAATGATGTTATTTTATACATAAATGTTATGGTGAAAGGTTTATCTTACGAGCGTGACCGACATCAGTCCGATGACCACCTCGTTGGCAATGGTCTTTAAGACAATGTCCTCCAGCTCCTTATTTTTATCCAGCGGCAGATCCAGTATGATGCCGGCCCCCCCATCGATGGATCGACCGTAAACTTCCTCCACGGGCACCTCATCGTCGAAGGTGCGACTTACTTTACCGGTCTTGAGGGCTACCCTGTAGGGGCGTGGTTGTGATAGTTTGAAGGCATGGTCATCTACAAAGAGATCCTGTTCAATGGGGACCCATGTTTCCGGATTGCGGAGCTCCAGTCGTGACACAGAACCATCACGATAGGTGACCATCACCTCCCCGTTGGGCACATGCACCTGCATATGATTTGTAGAGCCGGCCATCAGCAGGTAGACATGGGATGCTTTTCCCGTCAGGGGGATGGTGATCGCCGAGGGGTAGTTGTCCCACAGCGACGTGAAAGCAATGTTCGCCGCATCATCGGACGGTGTCCGGAAAGGTATTCCAAATGGAGTTTCAAAGATTCCTCCACGACTGGCCTTTCTCAGTCCACTGTCGTCGATTGCAGCGGTGAGACTGGGGTGGCACCATTCACCAATTCCCTGCTTGGGTATCTGAAGGGTGGTGAAGGGTGGCCTGGGAGAGAGGTACTCGTTGGTAAAGACCTGGTGTACCGACGCATTCATATAACTATCCATCGGGATGGTTTCATATACCTGCTTTTTATTCTTCAGGTTCCAGTTGACGATCGATGTGGCAAGGAGGATCTCGTTGTTCTGTAGCAGCTCCACTCTGTTGGTACCGAAACGGGCTATACCTGCAGGCACATCGAACCGCGGAGAAAGAGCCCCGGCAGAAAGCACATATTCACTTTCCAGTAATTCACCATTCACCCTTATTTTCAGGTTGGCCTCCCTGTGAAGCTGGTTACGTATCCGAAAGCTAAGCAGTGAATCCTCGGGGTCATAAGTCAGCTCAAAAGGATCTATCACCTCAATGTCGACTGCCCTCCACCACTCCATCTCACCCTCTTTCACCCGGGCAAAGAGTGTGCGGTGACCCGGTTCACCCCTTACGGTGCCCCGGATGATGTTGCCTCTGGTCGTCGCTCCCTCTAGAACTTTCTGCGGATCGTACAGCTCCCGAACGTTGTTGTCCATGGGAATCTCCATCACTTCGTTCTGCACGGCCGTTGCCTCGACAGCAGTGGTGGCTGTTTTTGTTCCTTTCCAGTCAATCTCCACCAAATATTCATCTGAGGAGCCACAAGAGATCGCGATCACCGGTGCACCCACCGACTCCTCCCTGTTCCACTGCACCTTGCGCCCATTGACGGTGATCGACCCAATCCGGTCGTAGGGGGCATGCAACTGAAGGGTCAGTGCCAGCTTCCTGGTGAATGAGGACTTGATATTGTATCGGTCGGTCTGCCCTACTCTCCTGAAGTCAAACGCGATGTCGCGAGTCTCTAAGGAGGCGTAGTCCCAGTCGGCAGGAAGCCCAGGACGGATCACCAACCGCTCATTCATCGCGTCGGGGAGGATACCAAACAACCCTTGAATCAGTGTGCGCGAATAGACACCCACGGGATCACCGAAGTCACGATAGCACTCTCCTCTGGCAGCATCATAGAAGCTGACCTGTCCGATGTTACCGGGGCTAGCTCCCAGGTACATGCCATCCAATATGTTGCTTTTGAAGAGCCGGAATGCCTCTTCGCTCCTGCCTGCCTGCCAGTAGGCAAGGCTGGTATGTCCCACTTCGGCAAAGGCTACGTTGTTCACCGACCAGGAGTAGGGTAACCAGTTGGTGGTAGAGAGGGTGTAATAGCCCTCATCTTCCAGTCGACGTGCCCTGACCGGTATCCGGGGAATCGACGTATCTACATAACGGGTAGCCTGGTAAGCCTGAAAAGGAGTGTGAATCCTTGAATCGATAGCATGGTACACCGTCCAGAGCCCTGCCATGGGATGGATCATCTGTGCTCCCATCAGGTCCTTGTACTCTGCCCACCACCCCTTATGAGGGAGCCAGAGTGTGGAGTTGATTGCCTTCAGTATCTTCTCTGCCTCCTTTTTGTAAGGTTTCGGATCCTCTCCGATTTTCTCGGCAATCATTGCCGCCATCCTGTTCGCCCGGTAGTTGTAGGCTGAGGAGTAGGTAACCGAACCGCTGTTGTACTGCAATGCGTCGCTGGCCCAGATACAAGCATAGGCATCGTAGAGTCCGTCATCGTTGGGATCATAGTTGCGCTTCTCCCATGCCAGGTGACGCTGCAGCACCGGCCACATCTCCTTCACATAGTCCATGTCTCCCGTCCAGTTGAAGTGCCACAACAGTTCATCAATATAGACCAGGTTCATGTCGTAGTGGTGCATCTGGCTGTTGTTGCGGGGATTACGGCTGATATATCCGTCACTGTACATCTGTGTACCCCACCTTTTCTCCGCCCTGGTCAGGTTCAACACTGTATCCTGCGCCGGGTGTGCTATCACCGGCTTCACACCGGTCACCTGTGAGGCAGCATATCCGTTGAAATGTTCTCTGGCCCGGTCGTGCCACCCGATGGCATCGCCGGTATAGGCGGCTCGCCAGCCGTTCAGTGGCATGCGCCAACCCACGGCACCGTGCTGCCATACTGCTGTCTCCTCATCCCAGATCCCGTCGGCCGCGATACTGAGCACCCCTCCCAGGGGGTTGAAATAAGGATCGGGTGTATTAATTCTTACGGTGCCTGCAATAAGACGCCGTTTCTGTTCGGCCTCTTCAAAGAGAGATGGCAGCATCTCGGGTGTCAGCACCTTACCGTCGTCCCCCTTAATAACGATATAGACCTCATCACCTGAGAGAGGTGATTGTGCAACGAGGAGGGGTCTGTTGTCGGTCGCGCTGGAACGAGAGAGGGCGGAAACAGTGTTGAGGCTATAGGGAGAGCCCAGTTTCAGGGTAGTTCCTTTGGAGAAAAGACCGCAATTATGGAGAGGACCACCCCGGGTACCCTCACCATAGGTCAGCCTAAACGATTCGTTACGGATCACGAACCGATTGCCCTCGCAGCCCTCCGCCTTGAGTGCGAACGCATCGGGATCATCCACCCCCAGGTCTCCGTTCCGGGAGAAACGACGGTTACTGGCTCCTCCATAGAGGGTGACGAGCGTGGCATCTTCAGGGACATCGTTCGCCTCTACCCGCAGGATAATCCCCTCCGCATCTGCCAGTGCCAGTGCGGTGATCGTCAGCTTGCCGGAACCCAACAGCGGATCCTTGATCTCATAGATACGGCTTCCGGCTCTGTAGACAGACTTCACATATTCTGCATCGTTCAGCCAGAGGCTCTTCCCTCCGGAGAGGATCCCCAGCTGGATGTTACCACCCATGTGCGGCATAAAGAGTCCAAATTCAGGCAGGTCGCCGGTTTCGATCCTGAATGCCGTATTGGTTCCGTAGAGTGCCCGGTTAAACTTCCGGTCACCGTTCACGATCACGAAATCCTCTCCTTCGGGAGTATATCTCAATTCCCGTTCCTTGTCATGCCAGGAGCCCATCGGTTGAGCCTCCATAGAAATAGCAACGATAAACAGCAGCAACAACGAAATAAGCGTTCTCATAAACATCAATATTTTAACGGGCTCTCCGGCACGACGACCAGATTCTCTCTCCCCGGCTCAATGAATAATCAGGGCATGGGAGCCAGACCTTCCCACTGTACATTCCACTTTCCATTTTTCGGGAAACCGGGGGTGTTTTTTTCATTACCGTCCCAGCCGGCGCACATCATGGCCACGGCAGTGAGCAGCCCCCCATTACCAGGAAGATAGACACGTAAACGCGCATCCTGGTAGTTGTGACCGTTCACCAGGTAGGTGTTGGTCCGTTTGTCCATCAGCAAGGCACCCACCGCTTTCTCCGGATCTCCCAGACGGGCAGCACTCATGGCGGTCATCGGGTAATCCCATCCCCATGTTTTGCCCCAGTTCCAGTTGTCCCAGATCCAGTTCAGTGTATTCTGCATGTAATCGCGACGCACCAGCTTGCATTCGGGCATCATGCCGAGTGCACCCAGTACCGCCGGATGATCGGAGGTGAAGCGGATATCCTTGTAAGTGTCTGTTGCATCCTCCGATGCCAGATAAAGGCCATCGGAATTGTAGGCAAGGGGTGAGAGCTTATCGATCAACTCGTCCCATTGCGGCTTGCGTTTCTGTCCCGCACGTTCCCGCCATTGCTGGGCCACGGACATGGCATAATGCCAGTAGGACAATTCAAACGGCGGATTGATGGTTTCCGACGCACGCAATGTTTCCTGGGCGGGGATGATCCCTTTCAACACATAGCGTCCTTCCAGTTCGTCATACGTCGCAAAGGAGGCCATAAATTCCGCGGTTTCTTCGACTAAGAAACCATATTTTTCAAGCACTTCCTCCGTCGGGTTGTTGCGATAGATCAGCTCAGCCATATAGATGAAATGGGGTTGCTGCCAGATAAGGAAGGAGCCCACTTTCGAAGGGGCCTCCGTTGCCGAGGGATCGGTCATCTTCATCCAGCGTACGCCCTCAAACTGCTGACGCTCAGCAATGGCCTTGGCTTTCGGATAAGCAGTGGCATACCAGTCCATGCTTCTCTCGAGCAACTCCGTTCTGTTCCACAAGGCAAAATGAACGGCATGCCACCAGTGCATCTCAAGATGAAACTTGCCGTACCAGCTGTTGTAGGTCAGCCCTGTCTCCTGTGGGGGATAGATGCCTGCCGACTGGATGGCCATCAGGTATTGCGAGAGCACGACACGCCGTTCCAGCTCTGCTGCGCGCTCGTCGGTGCTTTTCGAGAAATCGACCGCGCCGCCATTTTGCCAGAAAGCAGTCCAGTAGTCCGACGAAGCCTCAAACGATTCCTGCACAGGTACAGCATCGGCTTCCGGTAATTTCTCTGTAAAGGTACAGGTAAATGCAAACGAGTCGCTGCCTGGTGTGAGCACAAAGTAATGTGCTCCTTTCTCGGTAAGGGTTGCTTCACCCTCAAATTGGAGAGCGACATAATAGACGGTGGAATCGAGTGTTCTTTTCAGCAGGTAGGAATGCTCATCCTGTGCAACTATTTCGGTTCGATGTTTCTCCGGCATGTTCCAGTCGGTGGCGTCGTCGGCATGTCCTCCTGTGGGATAGGGAAAGCGCAGGTTCACCTGCATCATTCCCTTACCAATGAGGGGTGACTGAAGTGAAACAGCCAACCGATCCTTGTCGGGGTGCACGGCCGTTTTCACAACGGCGGTGTCAACACCGACCATGAAACGGCTGTGAATGACTCCCTCCCAGAGATCCAGTTCCTGATTCATATCGGTTAACTTTTCAGAGTTCAACATATTACCCTCCGGGTCGGTCAGCTCCAAGCCGATGTAACCGAGATGCAGCCGATGGGGGTTGACCCTGAAATAATCGGCGGCAGCCTGGCTTCTGCCCGGCTCATTGAACTGCACCGCATAGGGTTCGTTCCAGCCTCTGAAGTTGTAATCTTTCAGTGTCTCTTCGGCCGTGAAGTCCTCGATGTTGGGGAAGCTGTGCCATCCCCATTGCGACTGCGTACCGAGGGGTACCCCTTCGGCATAGATCTCAGGGAAGGTCTGTAACCCCGTGGCATCGACTGTCACGGCGAAGTTACCATTACCGACAGAAAGTGACGACAACGCTTCAAATTCGGTAATCCTGGGGTTGTTACGCTTCACTAGCGCAAGCCGGTCAATCTTACCGGGCTGACTGTCTCCGCAGGAACAAACCGCTGCGGCGAGGAGCAGTATTATAAACTGCCATGTTCGAGAAAATTTATTCATAGTCGGATGTAATTTTAAATACAAACCCGGAAGAAGTCTCATATCTCCCTCCCTGCATGGCAGAGAAGAGATAAGCCGGTTTGCCGTTTTTCATCAATATCTGGGGGCGCTCAAACCGCCCGTATCGCTTCAGGTGATCAGGAGCGGGTGGTTCATGCAGGTAGGCATCGGCACCGAACCAGGCAATTTCAGGTTCACTCCAGTGGATTCCATCTGCGGAGGTGAAGATCAGTCCCACTTCGTGGTCAAAATAGCCCATATCCCGCATCAACATTTTAAAGATGCCATCCTCCCGATAGACATAGGCATCTTCCACCTGCTTGTTGTCGCCCAACGAGGAGAAGTCGACCACGGGATTACCGCTGTAACGGGTATAGGGACCTGGCACATTGTCGGAAACGGCCAGGCCATACTTTCTGTTGGCACGGATAGGGCCCGACTGATTCCGGTACTCTTCCTTGTTCCATGATTTATAGTAAAGCCATGACTCTCCGTTTGGATGGGTGATAAAAGCGGGGTTGGTAGTGTTGCAGTCGTCCCACGCTCCCTCTTCACCCGCCTCCAGAAGAGGCTTGTCGCTTCTCCTCCAGGGCCCTTTGAGAGAACTGGCGGTAGCCACTCCAATACGCTTGGTGTTCACTGTCTTGTCGCTGTTACCCATGTAAAAGAGATAGTAGACGTCACCAATTTTTTGAATGTGGGGATTGTGACAAGTGGTGGCATCGAAATATCCGGGACGGGGTGCAAGCACGGTACCCAGATCTCTGTAGGGACCTTCCGGGGTGTCAGCCACTGCATGTGCGATCTCGCTCTGATGAATCCATCCTCCCATGCCGTATTTCTTCGGCCAGCGAGAGTAAAAGAGATGCACTTTCTCCTCTTCATCGAAGATGGGTGCGCAACACCAGACGTAATACTCTTCCAGCTCCATGATCCGCCCCAGCGGTTTCAGTTTTCTGCTGAAATCGGATAATTTCTTCTGAGGATACTGCTTCACAACCAGCGAATCGATGCTCTCCTTCAGGAGTGAATAGTGGTAACCTCCAAAATCGACGAGTGAGTTGAGATAGAGTTCCACATTGCTATAGTCATCATGCAGGGTGAAACGCGATGCATCCGATGGGTCTGCGGGATCAAGCCCTTTCTCTTTTTCCCACCTATCGGGCATGCCGTCTCCATCGCTATCCAAAGAGCTCTCCCCCTTTCTCAGTTGCGGCCATCCGCCGACAGCCTCCTGAGAATCGATGATGCCTTTATTTCCACCGCCGTAAGATTCTCCTCCTTCTGCGGCACCCGTTCTAACCTCCTCTATTACTCTGCTGTCGTAGGAGTCTCTACGGTGACTGCAACCGGCATAGCGAAGTACCTTTTCGTAGGCGATCTCTGCGAGATCTTGCCTTATCGGTGCAAAGGGATAGGGTTCCGTGGCTCTGATCACCGGTTTTTTGGTACCCACTCCCTTCCAGTTGTCGGCGGTCACTTCAACACTTCCAGCCATGATGTTACCGGCCATATAATAGCCACTGGTACCATCTTCTGCCGGATCCAGAAACCAGGCTTTCAATTCAGGAGATGTCGCTGGCCCAGGCTTGTAGTAGTTTGCCACGAAGTTGATTCTCCCGTGACGGCCACCACCATATGCCGCTTTATATCCCCAGTTGTAGACCACGTTGTTTCTGAAATCAACGGGTGCATATCCATCGGAAGCAAAACGGGGATTGCGGCTGCTGTGATGCGCCAGCAGGTTGTGATGAAAAGAGGCGTTACTGCCTCCCCAGATCCCGCCAAACCCGTGGGCTCCTTTGCTGTGTGCCGACCTGGAAAGGCTGTGAGTGATCATACACCATTGCACCGTCACATTCTCCACCCGGTAAACAGAGAGAGACTCGTCTACCGACCACGAAACGGAACAGTGATCGATGATCAGATCTTTCACCCGCATGGCCCCCATGGCATCATCCTCAATCGCATGCAGGTCGCCCATACGTGCCCTGATAAAACGGATAATCACATTGTTGGCCTGCACATACAAAGGATACCCCTTGATGCAGATACCCTCTCCGGGGGCACTCTGCCCTGCAATGGTAATGCTGTCATTTGCAATGATTAGCTTCGACTGCAGATCAATGGTCCCATCCACATCAAATACCACGATACGGGGTCCTTCCTGCTCAATGGCATGACGCAGACTTCCCCGGCCTGAATCGTTCAGGTTGGTCACCTTGATGACCCTGCCGCCTCTTCCGCCGGTGGTATATTTACCGAATCCTTCGGCAGTAGGAAAGGCCGGTGCCTGTGCACCGGCCATACCCACATGAAGAAGAATCACACACAATGGAATGATTAAATACTTCAACATCCGTAAAAAAAATCCTTATAGTCTATATTCATAGCTCCCAATTGATAAAATAACCTCCGTTTAAGATTTTAATCCGAATTTCGTCAGGGTTATTATACTTAGGACATACACGATCAGCAATAATATTAAAATCATTATATCTCTTGGCTATTCTAATCATTGATGGATATATTTTACCTTCACATGGAAATTCCAGCATCATCTCATCCAAAATGGTCAGATCATTTTTCTTTGTGTCCTCTGAAAAAGGACGAACACCCAGATTAAATACCCCTCTAATTCCTTTATCCGGATATTTGCGAGATCCTGTAGGTGTAACAGAAGTCCATGCATCAGTGAATCCCTTCCATGTAACTCCTCCATTTGGGAAATAATTATTAACTCCCTGATTGATCAACGCGGAGGCTTCTGTATATCTTCCCAAGTTATTTAAAGCTTCTGCAAGCATAAAGTATAGATCGGCAGCTCTGTAGATATAAATGTGCACATCATCCTGATAAGCATGTTGACGTGTAGAACTACCTATTGGACGATACTTATGAATAACATAATTACCTGAATTATCGGCTCTAAAAGTAGCACCAGCTCGTCTGTCGGAAATAGATCCACCTAGTGGGTTGAATTCTGTGTCGAAAAACCGACTCATTCCTATAGATGATGGTGCAAGCAGATATTCATTTGGATATTCAGAGCCAAAATGTCTCAATAAATCATTGGTCTGATTTTTAGAATAGTCATAAATAATTGCCGATACTGTTTCCTGAGGTAAAGGTGTTGTTCTATCCCATATTCCGGAATAACCACCATTCATTCTTTCATTGCGCAGCCATGTTGTTGCATCACTGTTTGAACTGCCGAATTTCTCATTCATGGCCGCCAGAATAAGATTGGCAGCTGTCTGATAATCACCACTCCACAAGCAAAGTTCAGCATAGAGTGCAAAATACTCTGGAGTGGTATAGTCCCAATAGCGATAAATGCTTTCAGCTGTAGGAGTATATGGATCCAACCATTCTTTCCAAGTCATGTTTATTTTTCCGTTGACACCATCAAAACCTTTATCCAATAGATCTTTACAAGACAAAACAATTTCATCCAGATCCTTTAATGGAAACTGGGAAAGATCTGTCTTTTCACGTAAGGGATCATTAAACCAAAGCGCCCTACCGTATATTTTTCCTAAAGTTAAATATACCCATGCTTTTACCCTAAGTGTGGAACTGATTAAACCCTTATAATGTTCCATATTAATGGAAGATGGGTTCTTTTCTTTGTAATCGTATAATTTTAACAGGTAATCATTACATGCAATAATCACATCATAATAAGGAGCCGGATCAGCATAGGAATTTCCACTCAAATTATCCTCATAGTTGTATATACGGTATAACTCACTGGGTGTATTATGAGTGGTCTCCAATAATTCACCCCTGGTATCAGTCAAATAAATCGCTTTGTCCCCGATTAACTGTACTTTTGCCATAATACCAATGTATCCGGCATACATTTCACTCTCCTCATCAATGTATTCTGTATGGTTCAGTAAATCATCTGTTGTCACGTCGAAGAAATCCGTACAAGCATACACAGACATGATGGATATGAGAAAAGCATATTTTAAGATATTATTTTTCATTTTATTTAGAATTGAAGATTTACACCGAACTTGATCACTCTTGGTTGAATTAATTTCGCAAGATCGAAACCTTGGATATTAGATGACTGAGAATAGGAAAACTCAGGGTCCAGACCTAAATAATTGGTCATTGTAAGTAAATTTTCCCCTGACACGTAAAGTTTTCCAGAACGAATGAAATTCAATATTCTTTTTTCAAAATCATAACTAAAAGTAATATTCTTCATTCTGATATAAGATGCATCCTCAATCCATCGAGACGAAAAAGAGCTGTTCCCTAAAGGATCATTCCATTGTGCGCGGGGAATATCGGTTATCTGTCCCTCCAGGTTCCATCTGTTCATAACAGCAGTACTCTGATTACCAAAACTAGAAAGAGACTCCAAATTTCTTCTCACTACATTGTAGGCTTGATTCCCTTTTGAATAAGTAAATTCAGCTGTAAGAGCAAATGAATTATAGCTGACCCTTGTATAGAATCCTCCGAAATATTTTGGAGCAGGATCTCCTAAAAGCACTCTATCCCTATCATCAATAATATGATCTCCATTTATATCTTCAAAATGAATGTCACCTGCTAGAAAACTGTGACCTTTCTTATTTTTAAGATTTGCTGATTCTGCTTCATTTTGAGTGGAGAAGACTCCCAATGCACGAAAACCATAAAATTGATATGGTGACTCTCCAGCTTTGGTAACCATTTGTGCTCCATCACTGAATTCAGTGATCAAGTGATCATAACCACCAAGTGAGACGACTTTGTTATTATTAAGGGCGATATTACCACCAACGATCCACTCAAAACTGGGTGTTCGTACAGGTGATGCTTGAAAAGATAACTCTATTCCCTTATTCTCTATTTCCCCTAAGTTGTCATAATACCTGGCTGTACCAAAAACCGATGACTGTGGTAATGCAAAGATAACATCTTTCGTTCGGTTGTGATATAAATCTAGAGAAATATCTAATCTATTTGAAAAAAGTCTGGTGTCAATCCCCACATTCAGTTGGACATTATTTTCTGGTTTTAATTTTGTATTTGAGATATTCCCTCGTACAATACCAGAGATGTTCTGATAAGGTAAATTTGAATAATAGAATTTGCCGAACTTAGAGGAGAATCGGCTATTTCCGGTCAATCCACATTCAGCTCTCACATTCAACAGGTTAACATATGTGGAGTTAGAGATGGGCAACCAGCCTTTTCCTAGCCATGTTACTCCTACAGAAGGATATGCCGAAAAATGATTCCCATACGCCCCTACAGAAGAAGCACCGTCAAGAGACATATTGACAGAGGCAGAAAGCTTTTGATTGTAGGTGTAATTGGCATGTCCATAAAGATTCATCCAATTCCATTTTTCCAGATAACCTGTGAAAAAACGTCCAATTGACTGTGTATTATTCAAAGTTTGATAGAAATCACTAGCCGTATTTCGTCCGCTTCCAAGATCATATTCATTCATAGATACGATCGCCTGTGATCCTGCCAGTAAGTTCAACACATGTCCTCCACTCCATCTATTGTTATACCGAAGATTCAGGTCATAATAATGATTACGTGTTTCGGCAATTCCGACTTTAACTGTATTCTGCGCTTCCCCAAACTGATCATAAAATGGAAGTATTGCCTGATCATTTAATCCCGGAACAAACTTACTCTCCTTGTTGTAATTATAAAAGAATCCCATTGATCCTGTAAGAGTAAGATTGGGTCTGATTTTATAGCCCAGTGTTGCCTTTATATTGATATCGTATTGGCGGCTACGTATATCCAATGTTTGGGTAATAGCCAATGGATTACTCATTGCAAAATCCATATTCTCTAATCTCCCAAAGTGATAAGATGAATAAGAAGACAGAACATTTCCGTCAATATCATGTTCATATGGACTTAGTACAGGTGATTTTGCATATGCTGCCAGAACAGGGTTTGTCTGATTAATCATACCCTGATCCTGAAATTTTCCATTTAGAAATGCTAAGCCAAAGGTCGCAGATAGTTCCATCTGCGGACTGATCAAAACATTCGTATTTAACAATGTATGGTAGCGTTGTGATGAAGTGTTGTGCAAGGTTCCATTTTCGCTCATATATCCTAATGAGAGGTTGTATTTTGCAATGGCATCACCTCCTTCTACCTTAAACATATTGTCAGAAATAAATCCGTTCCTATAAATTTCACTTTGCCAATCAGTAGAATTGTTATACAGGTAGTGAAATCTGTTATTTGGATCACTCAAAAACTGAAAATCATTCAAAAATTCCATCATATTATCATAATAGGTCATCCCCACATCAGATAGATAGGACTTGTATTCTATTCCCTGAAGTAAGGGTAGTCGTTGGTTGTTCCAGCTCACCCCATATTGACCATAATAGCTAATTTTTGTTTCCAGGTCAGTTGAGTTGGCTTCATCTGTCTCAATCAGAATCACTCCATTCGACCCCATTGAACCGTAGAGTGAAGTAGTAGCTCCTTTAAGAACAGTTATATTCTGTATATTTTCGATATTAAACGCCTGAAAAATATTTCTGGAAAAACCATTAATCAGCTGTGACTCTTTCTGATCAGGTAAATACGGCACACCGTTTATCACAATCAGCGGAGCATTTTCACTAATGAGAGATCGGATACCCCTGATATTCAGGTAGCTCCCCTCACCAGGCATACCACTACTCTGGATCACCTGTAAGCCAGGCACTTGCCCCGACAATGCCCTATCAACTTTCATACTACCTACCTTGAAGTCTTTATTTGAAATATTCATTGTGGAAGTAGTGTGCTGATCAACACCTTCAATTTGAAAAGGTGACAAAAGAGATTCATTATACTTATATTGATCTTCTCGAATCATCATAATGGTAACCTGCTCCCTTCCATTTATTGGTTGACTAACTGAATAATATCCTGGTGACCACACAGATATTTGTGTCGACTCGTTTCCTCTATACGAAAGAGTGAAAGTCCCATCCTGGAATGTGCTCACGTTCTCCACCTGAGAGATTGTGACAATAGCACCTTCAATTGGTTCATTCTGTGAAGAGATAACTCTTCCGCTGATTGTTCGCTTATCCTGTCCTAGAATCGAAAAAATAATTGAAAATATAAGCGTTACAACAATTACTGATATTCTATTTATTCTTTTCATGTTCCTCTTGATCAAAAATATTAATAACAGTTCTTGGTTGGACGTAAGCACCAGTGGTGTAGAATTGTTCTATTATTGGTCACATTCTTCCCATGAATTGAAATTTCAACGGGAACGGCTTCATTACCTTCAATCATGACAACACCAACCCGACCCCCATCACGGTCATAGTTACCTTTTTTCTTATCAGTAGCTTTGCTTAAATCATAACCCTCTGGATATCCTTGCCCACCTCGGTCGTAGTGATAAGTTGTAGAGGTTAGTTCAGTGTTAGTAATCGTTCTGATTAGCTCACCATTGAATGAGATCTCCAAATCGTGTCCAAGTTTCTGCTTAAAACCTAAGCACAAATCATATTCACCCGGAGGTATCAAATATGATGAGGCGGTATAGGAACCATCCTCGTTAGACCAAAACTTAAAAGGTACAAAATTCAAAGTATACTCTTGTACTTCTGTATTTTCCAGATTAAAATAGAGAACCCGATTCTCAACTAACGGAAAACCAGCAGCAGGCCATCCAGACCAACCAGCAACTTCGGTCACAACTTTATCAAACACCAAGTTAGTTGAAGCAAAGTATTTCTGTTTGTCACTTTCTGTTAGAAATTCATACCACTTATAATAGTCTTTAATTCTATAGATGAGCACATTGGTCGGTATTTTCATTGACTCAACATAATAGGCCACCCCATTACTCATCTGTACAGGATTGTCCAAGTTAACCTGCTGAACGGTTGTACGCCATTGTTTTCCAAATACAGATGTTAAATCTTCATTATCGATAAAATCCTGCTTCTGATACTGTTGATTGAAAAATGCTGATTCAAATATCCAGTTTTCAAGTATCGTATCATTCCTGGTTAATCCCCATGTACTTAAGCTCTCTTTTGCCGTGTAAAGTGCATTATTTACCACCTCATTAGATGGTAGCAACATGGTAGCGGTAAGTGATTCTGACATGATGTCGAAATTATGTGCTGTGAAATAGGGATTTGTTGTGATAAAGACACTGTCATATACAGTACTACCAGTATTATCTACACCAATCGGTATACTCGCATCCCTGTCGAATTCCCTTTGATTTCTGGAAAACACCATTTCCCTGAAAATTGAATAATTATCCCCCAAGCTTTCAAGAATTTCATACAAAGATTTCGGCGCAATGATGAAGATGTCAATCTCATAAATATAGGCATCGTTCGTTTTTATCACCTTTGTCACCTTGGCATTGTTGAATTGAATCCGATACGCTCCATTTAAGCCCTTTTCTTTTATAATATTCACTGCTTTGCCTGTCCACATAAACAATCGCTGACCATCAGACAAATTTTCCGGGGATAAAGCCACATCAGAAATATGTGATTTAGCAAGGTATACCTTATCTTCATTACCTTCAACTCCGGAATTGATAGCATTGTTGTTTACAACCATAATTGTAAAAAGCTGGTCTCTACCCTGCATGTGCTCAATCACACCTGTTTCCTGAAACAGCCCAAACATAGAACTATAAGCTGATTCAGATTTCAAATAGTCAACTGCATTGGAATTGACTATGGTGACATTTTCATTGTTCACATTATTATCCTGCGAATTGTAATGTGCATCCCACCCGCCGTTACAGGAGATAAAACCTGCAACTATAAGTATTAAAACGAGAAAATAATTTATTGTTTTCATTGGATTTCCTCAATTATTGGTTCAAACTGTAAATAATCTAACATTAAGCGAAAACTTTTATTTGTGCTGGCGCTTGGATCGGAGATCACAATCTTAAAATCATATACACCTGTTTTACTCAGCTCAAGATCTTCATAAACTACATATTGATATACATTTAGTGTATTTGATGGCACCGATGCAATTGGAGAGAAATCAGTTACATGTTCTCCATCAAAAGAAAATCGCATTCCCCCACCATTGCTGCCGCCGGACATTTTCCTCATAAAATCCATTGAGGAGGCATAACCGAACTGCAATGTTACCTTATATTTCCCTGCGATCAACAATGGTGTTTTCATCTCAATTGACCCCAAGTAACCCAGACTTAAAATCATAAAGTCCTTATACATCGCATTTGCAAAGCTATTACTAGCTTTCGCCGTGAAGTAATCAACATTATTAAACGAAGAAAGTGGTGCACCTGGAGTGTTTAGAATCTGTACTTTAAAAATGGGAAGTGTCGTAATAGCCGTCCTATATTCGGTACTTGCGTGTGCTGTCTGATAAACCTGCCCTGTTGTTCCTTTCGAAGCAATATAGGCTGCTATATCAGGATGGTTACAGAAATCCCAAAGTACATTTACGGGAATCTCAGACTGCCAAACCGGCAGATATCCGTCTACCTGATGTAGAACCCCATTTTTTGCATATATATTGGAAAATGATTCAACGAAACTTGCCTTGACGTTCCCGCCTCCTCCAAAGTTAATATAATAAATACCATCATCTTCCAGTGAGATCTCAAGCACAGATTCTGATTTTGTCCCCCATAATTTTTTTTGATCAATCCCATCAAAACTGTAAAGATTAAAAAGAGGATAATTACCAGCCATAATGTGGTAAGCAATATATTTATTTAATTGATTTTCAGGTTCTTTAAAATTATCCCCCGCTTCTAACAATGTAACCAAATCATTCACAGACGTGATACCATTATTGCTATAGATCTCATCTGTCACTGCCAACACTGTGTAGTCTCTTTTTTGCTTCAATAAAGAGCCATTGGGTTGCTTGATTTCGTCATAAATAATCCGCAGACTATCACCCCAACTAGTCATATCCAAGGCTCCCTTGAATATGGAATAATTACCATTTTCTACAACTCTATCATAAACTGACTCAATTAAAGGACTGAGTACACTATTAATCACGTAAACATAACCATTGGAAACTGGAGTTGCAAACTCCGATACCTGTGCTTCTTCATTAATGTAGACGGAGTTAAATCCTCCGTCTCCTGATGAATCATCAAAAGTTACAGTCAGAAAATCATCGGATAACGTTTTCTCTTCAAGTCTGCCTCCTTTAATAAAGCGATCAATTCCAACAGAGTCATGAATGATATGGTATTTAGCCAGATTGATCGCATACTCTTTACTTAAATCCTTAATTGAGCTAATTCCGCGTTTCTTGTAAAACTCCTCAACAGCACCATTGCCAGGTACAAATACTGTAAAGACCTCAGTAGCTTGATTAATGGCATTGAAAAGGTCAGCGTACTTTAAAATTTCAATCCATTCTGAAAATTCGTCGGAACGAGTTTCAAGGTAGGTTGAAACTGGATTGACATTATATACCTGAAATGTTGAGTTTTCATACGGATCATCACATGCATAAAACAGGATGATAGTCAGACAACATATTTTGAAAAAATGCTTCGGATGATTAAAGTTATAAACCATCAATGATGTTATATAGGATCTGCTATTAATCACACTCTTGTGGGTATATGGCTTAGATATTCGTTTCATATTGTGATTATTTTTGGGTTACATCGTAATAAGGATTCTGAGTCAATAAATCATTCGTTTCCAATTCAGAATCGCTAATAGGCAGATACCAAGCATTTTCGTTTTTCAAAACTGAACGAAGCCAACTGGTATTTGCCGATGAATTATTTTCTACTATCAAATTGATAAAATCGTCCTTATATTTGAAATTATTACTTTTGCCAAAGCGTAAAAGATCGTACCAACGCTTACCTTCGGCTGCTAACTCCATGTCCCTTTCATTTAATAAAAACTGCAGCATTTCCAACTCATCTGTCTCATTAAGGGAAATATCCAAATCTATAAGGTTGGAGCGGTTTCTGATTTGATTGATTATTTCCAAAGCTTCCGACCAACCACTACTTCCTTTCCAGATGAGTGCTTCAGCTTTCATCAACATCACATCTGCCATTCTATAAATAATATAATTGGCATCTGGCTGCACCCTTATAGCAGTTAAATCATCAATTTCAGTTCCACTATATTTCCATATGCAATATGCCAGATTTTCGGATCCATCCTCTCCTAGTGTCACGTATGCGCCAAAGTGACTTCTAACTGGAATTTTATCCTCTTCGTAAAGCGTTGTCGCTTCACTCACTAAACGTTCAGCCATCGCAGGCGTATATTGATATGATGCATTTGTTGCAATAGTAAAATAATTACTAGGGGAGTAAGATGTTTGATTGAACACCGAATAGTTCCAGTTCAACTCAAAAATGGATTCATTGGAATTACCTGGATTAAATATACTAAACCAGTGTTCAGGTATGGTCATAAAGGCAGGTCTCTTTGGAGAAGTTGAATCAATCAGGTAATCAGCATAAATAATACAGTTACCATAGTCCTCTGACCATAAACAGACATCAGCCATCAAAGCATATAATGCCCATTTGGTTGCTCTGCCTTTACTTGATCCATACCATGCATCATTATCGAAAAACTCCTTTGCTGCATTGAGATCCAGTGCTGCTGTGATATCTGCCTTTATTTGTTGTATAATCTCTTCTTCTTTTGATTTAGCTATGGAAAATGGAGCAGAATCATCCACATAAGATTCCAATATTAAAGGTACTTCTTTAAAATTTCGCACCAGATAAAAATAGGAAAGCGCTCTTAAAAAATATGCTTCAGTTTGATGTGACTTCATAGCCTGAACGGTATACGTCTCATCGAAATTTTGGACTTCGGGGGCGAAAGTGATCACAGAATTAGCCATGTTAATTACTTTATAAAACTGTTCCCATCTACATAGAGGAGATGAGGCTATAATCTGGAAATCTTGTAGTTTCCCTTTTTCAGTTGAATTATAAGAAAAGATAGATGCCCCTCTTAATTCACCCCAATCAATAAGGAATGGTGTGGTTTGACGTAAATAGAAGTAACCTGATGCAATTACGGCTTCAACTTCTTCTTTTGCTTTCCAATAATCAGCTGTAACCTGTTCATTATTTGGTAAAATATCCAACCAATCATTGCAGCTGATAAACAACAAGGTTGTAGTGACGATTAGAACAAAAACTATTTTCTTCATAAATTATGCTCCTTTTTAGAAATTCAGATTAACTCCACAAGACAACCTAATGGATGCAGGTGTATTGGCATTGTCCTGAGCAATTCTGTTCGCTTTGCTCGGGATGGAGACTTCTGGATCCTGTCCAGTATACTTAGTCCAGGTTATCAGATCATATCCAGTAACAAAAAAATTCATATTGTTGAAACCCAAACCCCTAGAGAACTTCCTGGGAACTGAGTATGTCAGTGATAAGGTCTTAAGCCGCACAAAAGATGCGTCTTCTACAAATCGATCAGAACCCAGAAAATTGTATCCTTCATTATAGAGTGCACGGGGTATATCAGTATCGTCACCCTCATTACGCCAGCGTCTCAATACGGCTTTGCTCTGATTGTTTTTATTATACATTGACTCGTTAGCAATTCGCGTAGCATTGATGATCTTCTGACCAAGTCGCCCATGAAAGAAAGCATTCAAAGTGAGCTGTTTATATCGGATACTGATTCCGGAGCCAGCAGTGACTACCGGCATGAAATTACCAAGATAAACAATATCATATTCATTGATCACACCGTCATGATTAATATCTTCATAAATCGCATCGCCCGGATATACGGTCGCTGTTCCATTTTTCATGATAATGGGATTTCCTTCCACATCGTTCATTATATTACCCTCTCTGTCTCTGGCGTAAGTCGATTCATGGTTCTGATAAACACCGCCGTAACGATAACCAAAAAAAGAACCAAGAGGCAATCCCTCTTCCACTCGGGTAGCATAGTTTCCATTGTTAAAAGAGTAATTTTCCTGTTTCATATTTGACGGTATTTCAATAATCTTATTGATATTCCGATTCAGATTAAGATAGGCACTTACCCGTAAATCATCTTTTTCATATAATACTGCATCGGTGCGAAATTCCCATCCAATATTGCTCAACTCCCCCGAGTTGAAATATTTTAGAGATGCATAACCCGAACTTGATGGAATATCTACATCCGTTTGTAACAAATCGGAAACATGCTTTTGATAATAATCAAACGTAAATCTAAGTTTATTGGTAAATAAACCTATATCCATACCAGCATTATACTCCGTAGATGTTTCCCATTTCAATTTATCGAGTTGTATCCTAATAGGATGAACCGCCGACATATCCATGTACTCACCCAATGAGCCAAATGCCCCGAGATAGAGAGACGAACCACCAGGAGATCTGCCACTCTGCCCTAAGCTTAAGCGTATCTTTGACTCATCCAACCATTCTTTTGAGTTTGCCAGAAAAGGTTCGTTCTGCATGTTCCATGAAAGGCCGAGGGTTGGAAAATAACCGAATCTATTGGACCTTCCCATAGCTGAATTTCCTTCCATCGTAAGTGTAAACTGTGCTACATAGCGGTCCATCAAAGTGTAATTCAACAATCCAATTCCAGAAATTTTACGTACTTCTGTGTCACCTGAACCTATTCCTTCTACTGTACTACCAACGATAGGATCAGAAAGACCAGAAGATGCATTACCAGAGGTTGTGCTTGTGTAACTTGATTTTTGTGATTGTGAGGTACGAAATACTCCAGTTGCCACTAGATTGTGTTTTCTCTCCCAGTTTTTAATAAAAATTAGTTTGTTCTCGGTTTGCAGATCCATCTGATCAGAGGAACCATCAGTACTTTGATTTGCATACTTGTCCGTCCATACAACCCCAGTGACTACCTGAGGGAGAAATTTCCTGTTTTTCAAAGTTCGCATATTGATAGATGCCCATCCAGAATAATTGAGACCCGGAGCCACTTTGTAGTCCATTCGAAAAGTGAGCTTTGATTCACCCTGCAAAGACTTGTTAAAACTCTCATTTGCCATTGCAACGGGATTATAATTGGACGAACCCTTGAACTCTCCCTCGAAGTCTGCAGTCTGGTAGGAAAAATATTGCGAAGTTCGTTCACCGGTAATTTTATCAATCCAATAAGGTGATTTATTGGGCATTTTCCTGAACGCTTCGGTACGCACAGTGGAAGCCCAGTGATTATCTCGATCGGTTTGAGAATAGGTCACATTGGCTCCGAATTTTAATTTATTTGAGAATTGGTAATTGATATCCAAAGAAGTGTTTAGCCTTTCTAATCCGGTACCAATGGTGGTCCCTTTATCTGTTAAATATCCCATCGACAATCGATAAGTTGCCCTATCACCACCACCTCCCATTGAAAAGCTATTGTCCCATATCAAACCATTCCTTCGTATTTCACCTAGCCAATCTGTTTCCTGATTGAATTCATTAAAATAGGCCCAATCAGGTTCAAATCCAATTTCAGGCGTATCATAAAGTAGCCTCAAGTAGATATTTGAGGGACTGGACATACCGATGTAATTGGCACTATTCCATATTGCCTCCTGCATTAAAGCTGTATACTCGCTACTATTTAGCATTGGGATTGTCTTTGGTTCAATCCTGGATGTTAGTTTTGAAGAGAATGAGAAGTTGGTCTTACCGGAGGATCCTTTTTTTGTTGTTATCAATAGTACACCATTCGCACCTTGCGTACCCCAAATTGCAGTAGCAGCTACATCTTTTAACACCTCTATCGATTCGATATCGGTTGGAGCAATATTGATCAACGCTCCCAGATCTTCATTGTTTGCTGTAGAAAAATCGAAATCTTCGCTGATATCTGTTGAATAAGGAATCCCGTCAATAACAATTAATGGATCAGATGAAGCATTGAGGGTGTTGGTCCCCCGAATACGGATTGAACTCCTTGCTCCTGGATCACCCCCGCCCATAACGATGTCTACGCCCCCCAAACGTCCTTGCAATGCCTCTTCAACCGATACGACCGGTGTTTGAGAAACAATATCCTCCATTTCAATTTTCTGAGTGGCACTAACCATCTCTTTTCGACTAATTCCCATATCGTTTCGCTCAACCATTTGAGCGCTGACCACTACTTCATCTAATAGTTCTTCACTAGATTTCATTCTAACATCCAAGGTCTTCTGACCGGTATATTTAATTCTCTGCGTCTCCATTCCAATAAACGAAAAGACTAGAGTGATATCCCCTTCTCCTCTGGGTATTCTTAATCTGTAATAGCCTTCTATATCAGTTGCAACCCCACCGATAGATCTATTTTGGGCATTCATTATATTTACGTTAACACCAATCATCGGCTCAGCTTTCCTGTTAATCATTTCAGTAACCTGTCCTGTTACAATCTGTTCTTGGGAAAGTACATCTTTTGCTAGTAAAAGCAGAATGATTATTATAGAGAGTTTTAAAAATTTCATACGATCAATTATTATTTTTCAAAATCAGAATTAAAGTATAGCCTCTATAAGATGAAACCCTCCATCATTATATGCGAATGGAAAGTAGTCGTATGAAGAGGTCACATTCACTTCCTGACGATCATCCAATTGTACACTTATGGTGTTACCTTTGTCACTATATTTCAGATTTCTTCCACTAGCAGTTTTATAGACTCCACTTTGCATAGCTGATCCCAGATAGGGATAAGTAGTAATTACATTCTCAGGTGAACGGAGGAAATACGAAAACAAATAGTTCTGAAGCATTCCAACATCAATTGACTCTGCCGAAATGGATCCGTCAGAAGCTATTGTACCATTTGTTATACCAGGAATCAGGTTATCAGCAAGAGCCACTTTTATTGCTTCGTTTGTGGGAATAAAAGCAATAAAGCGTCCCATTGATAATCCCATGATGTTGGTACCCACAACCATATTAGCTTTTTTCAACAATTGAGAAAACGAATTAAATGGATATCTAGCATCGTTGGTAACAGCAATTCTATAAGCGAGGCCATCTGATGCCTCTTCTTCAAAGAAGACTTCCCCACTCCCATAAGAATACGCTTTTCCATTCGACCACGGAGCTCCGTTATTGGTAATCTCCTGGAACGGAACAAACAAGGTTCCGTTGAAATCAGGCTCAATAATCCTGTTAAACAGTGCATTATTGGTAATCATACCATCTTTTATATACCAATAATTAAACGGCAGTTGGGTTGCAAGTACTTTCTTACCTGCAGAGCTTAAACCCATACCCCCATAAACGGTATGCATATTCACCATACTTTGTAACTTACCAGCTGACACCTCTCCCATACCATCTTCGGTTATTTCTTGTAAAACCTTTCCGGTAGTATATGACATCAGATACATTTCTGCACTGTTAATCTGTGCTTCGCTCGGTATTAACATTGTAAAACTCACATCGCTTGAAACAAAAGAGTTGAGTAAGGTTGATCCTTCCAATGCATACAAATAGGGTGTATTTACCTTGTCTCTGAAAGCTGGACCAACAACAGATGCAAACAATGGCGGAGTATCGATATGATCCAAACCGTAAAAACTTCCATTTATGCATATTTCCTTATCCGCAATTGACATAGGATCGAAATCGAAGTAGGTGCCATACGCATTCATCACTTTCCGATTGACAATCTCTTCAGGAAAAACAATTGATCCACCGTAAACATATTGACCAATCATATATCTCATTACCAAAGGGTCTACTTCATTAAGTGTTGTATAATCTCCAATTTTCCAGTAGCGGTTGAAAAAATCGTTCAACGCATTATTGGAAAGTGCAAAAATGCTATAAGACTGAGAGGATAATGCGCTAATATCCTGAAATGAAGTTACAGGCCACTCCATGGCGATTGGGGGCAATGCTCCATGTTTATGCAGATAAAGAGAGTCTACCCCAATGGTTTCCCCATAATCAGACGAGAGAGTCTGATCATACTCAAATGTGCTATAGGAATCGTAAAGATCAAAAAAGAGAGAATAGTTTTCTCTTTCTTTCATCTCTGTATAAATAGTTTCCAGTGGATCTAACACTTGGTCAATTGTGTAAATAAATCCATTATCTGCACGAATTTCATACTCCTCTACTGAAGCATTAGAAACATTAAATCCGTCATCTCCTTTCCATTGTGACTCAGGATAAAAGTATTCATAGTTGGTCTTGGCATCAATTCCTTTCGAATTAAAAAATCGGTGAGAAAACACCGGAGCAAAGCGTTCTAAATGATAAACTGTCACCTGTTTACCCTCTGAAGTTACCTCAATGGACACTTTGTTGCTACTTCTTGTCCTAAACTTATAGTAAAGGCCAGCGTTAATATTTTTATCTTCATCAGTAGCCAAATCACCTTCCGGCCGGAAATTAACCATCTTATTCTTGTTGTAAGAATAGTATAGCAGGTGAAATCCAATTAGCTTTCTCAACTCATCCTTATCTATATCACCAATTTGAGAATACCCCTTACTGGATAGATATCCAGAAAAAGCATCATTAGTTGGTGCCATTATAGTAAGAATACTCTTCCCTTCTACAATTGGCTTAAAACCAGCCAATTCAATTCCCTCGAGAAAAATGGAATAATTTCCTTTTTCCATTAATACATCCCAGGTACTCCCTTTCAACCATGCTGGTTCTTCATAATGTTCAAGCATCTTGTTTTCGCAGGACAATAGGACCATGACACTGACAATCAACAAGCACGACATTTTCATGACATATAACCTATTTTTCATGTTTTAAGTAATAATTAATTATTTATATTTATCAGGGTATTCTAACGAAAATGTATAATTCTCAATATTAGTATATCCGTTAATAGCAATCTTTGTTGCATCAGACGGATCATCCATATCCAACCCCCACTCCTTTTCGAAGGCATCTGGCATACCGTCCTGATCTGTATCCAATGGCAGAGAACCTGATTGAATGATACCCGGACCACCAATGGGGAACTGTTCCGCGTTTGTTTCATTTCTTATGATTGTACCTTTAATACCCAATGAGGTTAGCTCCTCCACCAGATAGGAGTCTACCTGATCACGCTTGGGAAGTGATGCTCCCACATTCTCGACGATCCACTCATATGCCTTATCAGCTGTTGTTTGACTTAGAATCAATGGATGTAAATCTGAACGAGAGTCTAAAAAAAGAGGCGATCCGGAACAATCTTTTTCCCAATCCATTAGTCGACCGTTTAAAGTACCGTCTTTGTCATTGTCAAAATAATTACCCCGCCAGAATGTTCTGAATTGTGAATTTCCTCCAGAGAATGGCTTGGATGGATTAAGATAGGAAACTTCAGTTACAATTGAACCATCTGCCTGCGCCACCCCTCTATAGGATTTTCCGAGTCCAACAATAAAATAATTATCTTCTATTGTTGTTTCTGATAATCCGCCAGAGTCACCTCCCATATCATAAGCAGTGCCACTACCCCAATTGTAAACCGTATTATTGACAAATTGATTTAATCCCTTTACCTTGGGATTTCGTGAATTGTTGTTGATATACAGATTGCGGAAAATAGTGACTCCATCATTTATTCCGGTCTGAATCAAACCTCCACAAGAGTGATTCTGGAGACCATGCCCAATAATACTGTTCTGAATTGTGATGTTTCGAGGAGGGGTGCCTTTTCCATCACCATTGATGGAGAAATTCTCATCCCGTCCCCAACTAAAAGAACAATGGTCGAATATTATATCAGAGCCATTCGCAACCCCTGCCGCATCTGCCTGACTGGGAAATGCAGCCCCCATTCTTACCCGTAAGTATCGTACGATGGTATTGGTTGCACCACTTGCCGATAATCGCCCGCCATAAAGTACAACTCCATCTCCAGGAGCTGTTTGACCTAATATGGTCTGATTACTTTTTAATACAATAGGCGTTGCGCTAAGCTTTATGATTCCTGCCACATCAAAAACCACAATCCTGTTCGACATACTGACAGCATCTCGAAAGGACCCAGGACCATTATCATTCAAGTTCTTGACATGGTAAATTTCTCCACCTCGCCCACCAGTAGCATTCCTACCATAACCTTCAGCCCCGGGAAAAGCAAGAACTCCACCGGGGAAAATAGGAAATGCTTTAGTTTCTTCTTCTTGATCCCCGTTATCTTCACCTTCATTTGAGACATCTTCACCTGTCGGAATTTCAGGAAAAAGATCAACTTCTCCATTCTTGTCAACACATGAAAAGGTAAATAATCCTATCAATAGAATAAGGAAACAGTCTTTTATTGCTTTCATAATATATAGTATTGTTAAAATGAGAAGGTTTAACTATTTGTATAGTTCAGGATATTCTAATGAAAATGCGTAATTCTCAATATTGGTATAGCCGTTAGGGGCAATTTTTAATGCATCGGACGGATCATCATTTTCCAGTCCCCATTTTTCTTCAAAAGCATCGGGTATACCATCATTATCTGAATCTAATTGTATTGAACCAGTTTGTATGAAGCCCGGGCCACCGATGGGGAATTGATCCTTATTAGTTTCATTTTGAATAATTATACCTTTTAATCCTAATGATGTCAATTCTTTCACTAGATAGGTGTCAACCTGATCTCGTTTGGGTAAGGTAGCACCCACATTCTCTACAATCCACTCATAAGCACTTTCTGCAGAAGTCTGAGATTGTATCAAAGAGTGTAAAACTGAGCGTGTTTCTAAAAATGTAGGACTTCCCTCACAATCTTTTTCAAAATTCATAAGACGACCATTCAGTTTCCCATCCTTATTGTCATCAAAGTAATTTCCAGCCCAATATGTTCTAAACAATGAATTTCCTCCCTTGAAAGGTTTAGATGGAGTGAGCGTATTTTTTTTAACAACAATCTCGCCATTACTTTGACGAGAGCCCCTGTAGGTTTCAGCTGGTCCCAAAATAAAGTAATTATTCTCTATGGTAGTTTCTGATGGGCCTTTTGAGTTACCCCCCATATCATAAGCAGTTCCTCCGCCCCAATTATAAACGACATTATTGACAAATTGATTTAATCCTTTTACTTTGGGATTCCTTGTATGATTGTCAATATAAAGATTTCTGAAAATTGTCACCCCTCCTGTCATATCAGTCTGCATAAGGCCTCCACAAGAGTGATTTTGTAAACCCTGCCCAATTATGCTATTCTGAATGGTTATATTTTCAAGAGGCTTGGTTCGGTTACTGCTGCTGATTGAGAAGTTTTCATCTTTACCCCAAGTGATAGAGCAATGATCAAAAATGACATTAGTACCATAAGCCATACCTACCGCATCTGACTGCCCTTGGAAATTTGCTCCCATCCTAATTCGTAAATATCGAACAATTGTATTGGAAGCCCCGCTGGCCGATAATCGACCACCATAAAGCACAATTCCGTCTCCAGGTGCAGTTTGCCCCAAAATTGTCTGATTGCTTAATAATTTAATAGGGTTAGAGCTGAGTTCAATAATTCCCGCCACTTTGAATACAACGATCCTGTTCGGTTCACTAACAGCATCCCGAAATGATCCGTGACCGGCATCACTCAGATTTGTTACACAATACAATTTACCGTATCGACCACCAGTAGCATTTTTACCATATCCCTCTGCTCCTGGAAAAGCTATAATATTTCCAGAAAAATCAGGAAAAGTCAGAGTTTGTTTCGAGTTACGCTTACTTTCAATAGAAAAAATATCCTTCTCTGTCAAAAAATGATTATTATTGAAACTAGCGAAGTCTATCGTAGTTAGAATAAATGTAAAATATAAAGTTAGCAGCAAATAATATTTAATCTTCATGATAATATAGTGAAGCAATAATTTGAACGTAGAATAAATATTTAAGTATTATATATTTCTTTTAAAGTTCACCGCACAGCAAAATTATCAGCATTTAACATCTCTGATCGGTAATTTCATTCATTTTTTCATAACAATTGTACAGAAATATACAAATAAAGATATTTACTGGAATTATTGCCTTAAAACCGTACAATTGTACAGCATCAGGCAATTTATTTATTGATTAATTATTATTTGTTATTTTTGCAAAGAATGATTCTTTTACACTAAGTTGACAAAACATGATTCCTATAATCATGATGGATATCATAGAAGAGACTTTACCAAATTAAAGACAACTACAAACAGAAATGATCCATCCATTCCACATAAAAAAAACACTGTTCACGTTCCTCTTCCTACTGCCAATGCTTATCTATGGCAACGAAGGGATCCGGATTGAACATATCGACAGCAAAGATGGATTATCGCACAACACGGTAAGATATATCATTCAGGATCATCAGGGGTTGATCTGGATAGCCTCCGTCAACGGTCTGAACCGGTTTGACGGGTACAATTTTTCCTCTTTCTATCCGGGGTTTTCCACACGTTCGCTTTCTGAAAGCAATATACGAATGATGTGGGAAGACCGTCATGCCTATCTCTGGATACAGACATCCTCCCGTTATGTCAACTGTTACAATCTGAACAACGAATCGTTTGTGAATTATACCGGAGATGGGGAAGCACGTCAATACCGCAGTATGCTGGAGGCCTCAAACGGAGACATCTGGCTCTGGGGTACAGAACAAGGGGCATGCCGTGTGAGACATCATGACTCTGGGGTATTGGGTACCCTTTACGACAAAACCAATATCGGGACCGATCATATATCCTTTATACTGGAAGATGCATCGGGCAATATCTGGGCTGGCACAGACAAGGGTTTATTCCTCTATAGCGACGGTATGTTTCACCGCTTGAGTGAGAAAATTAGTCGCTATAAATTTCATAGTGCGTACAAAACGGAAGAATACCTCTGTTTTTTAACAAACAATGCGGATATTTTAATTTACGACTTGCTGAACAGGCGTTTTCTTCCTGTAATCAATTATGCTTCCCAATTTCCAGAATTCAGCATTCACGAGACGGAAAAAATTGACAACGATCAAATCATTATTACCGGGAACCATGCAACACTGATCTTTCATATCCCTTCAATGCAGGTATACAACAGCAACAGGCTGATGCAGGGAGAAACCATCCGGGAGGGATACATTATCAGAGACAACAAAAACAAACCATGGGTCTACAACAAGTCGGGTAGTGTATGGCATTATAACACTGAAAGTAAATCATTTGACAGATATCGGCTGATTCCAAAACCAGTGCTTTCGTTCATCGATCACGAAAGGTATTCAATCTTCACCGATTCAAGGGAGATCACATGGATCTCTACCTATGGGAGCGGATTGTTTGCCATCAGAAAAAATGGAGAAATCTCTCACTATACTACCACAAACAGCGATCTGCGAACAAACTACCTACTCTATGTCACGGAAGATCGTACCGGAAGCATATGGGTGGGAACAGAAAATGCCGGCATTGCAAAACTGAGCTTCGCAAAACAGGAAAGCTCACAGTTAATACCGGCATCCCTCCTCACCAGTTCGCAGGAACAGACCATCAGGAGCCTGTATGAAGACCGAAATGGAAATCTTTGGGCAGGAACAAAAAATGGGGACATTTACATAATTGACAGCAACTGGAACAAAAAGGATCTCTTCACCGGCAGGCAAAAAGGGATCTACACCATCCAGGCAGACCACAAAGGCAACATCTGGATGGGAACAAAAGGAGATGGGCTGCGGATCTTTCTCGCGGACGACCTGTCGGGAAAGAGCTTTTCCTACCTCCTCTCTGATGACTTAAATGCAGGAGAGAACAGCATCTATGCAATCCTGTGTGATACAAAAGGACGTATGTGGGTCGGGACGTTCGGCAACGGACTGTTTCTGTGTGAGTGGGAGAAGGGATCGCTGCATAGCCTGAGATTCGATCAAATATCGCGTACACAAAGACAAATCAGGTCGCTCATGCAGGACAGGGAAGGTCGTATCTGGTCGGGAGGTGAAAATGGTGTGGTCATCTTTCACCCGGACAGTCTGATTAAGGATGGTAACTCCTACGAATGGTATTACTTCGACCGGAATGATCCTGAGTCACTAAACAACAACATTGTAAAAACCCTGTATGAAGACCGGAAAGGTCGAATCTGGCTCGGAACAGCTGGCGGTGGTGTCAATCTGGCTATAAAAAAATTACCTGCTGAGAGGTACCAGTTCACACACTACACCACCGAAAATGGCTTGACAAATAATATCATCCAGGCTATACTGGAAGATTACAACGGAAATCTTTGGATCAGTACTGAAAGCGGACTTTCGAAGTTCGATGTTGAAAAAAAATTTTTTGAAAATTACAATTTCGCCGACAGATGGGAAAGTGACTATTTTTCGGAGTCTGTCGCCTTGAGAAGAAAAAATGGAGACATCCTGTTTGGCAGTTATAGTGGCGTGTATGTTATTGACCCGGATGTTTTCAAGAAACAAACAGGCCCACTGACAACCCTGATTACTGATCTTAGTATCAATGGAGTAAAAGTAACACCCCACTCACAGGATACACCTTTGACAGCGAGCATCTCCAAAACCAGTCATCTCCGGCTCCGCTACAATCAGAATTCATTTGCTTTGGCTTTTTCCTCACTGAATTATCAGGAAATATCTTCGAGCAGATATACCTATATTCTGGAGAACTACGACAAGGAGTGGAATCCAATCACAGCGTACAATGTTGCAACCTATAAGAATATTCCACCAGGAAAATACCATTTCAGGGTGAAGAGTGTCTCCAACACAATGGAAAACCCCGAAACATTATTGGAGATTACCATCAAACCTTCATTCTGGCGATCTCTCGAAGCATCGATTCTCTATCTGCTCTCAGGGTTGCTGCTTCTTTATCTTACAGTCGTCACTCTGATGAAGATGAACCGGCTCAATAATGAAATCATTATCGAGAAAAAGATGACAGCTCACCGACTGCAATTCTTCACCAATATCTCTCACGAGTTCAGAACACCGCTCACCCTTATTCAAGGCAGTATTGAAAGCATATATGAACAACAGCTATCACCGGCGCTGAAGAAACAGGTTGATATCCTGAACAAAAGTTCCGACAAATTGATGCGACTGATTGACCAGTTGCTCGCATTCAGGAAACTACAGCATGAAGAGATGGAACTGCGACTGGAGAAGGCTGATATTGTTTCATTTCTTCGGGATATTTATGAGATCTTTAGTGAGACAGCGATCAAAAAAGGAATTGAATATACCTTTAGGACAATCGAAGATTCAAAGGTGATTATCACCGACAAAGGAAAAATGGAGATGATCATTTTCAACCTTTTGTCAAACGCTTTTAAGCATACTCCAAAAAATGGAAAAATCCGTGTAGAGATAACCTTCGACGAACCGAATAAGCACTGTGCCATTACTGTTTCCGACTCAGGCATCGGCGTCCCTCCTGAAAAGCGGGAACTACTCTTTCAGCGATTTAAACAGATCAACTACACCCCCACCGGAATAGGTATTGGCCTGCACCTCTCCGCCGAACTGGCTAGGGTGCTCCATGGCAGGATCGATTACCGGGACTCAGAATGGTCGGGAGCCTGCTTCATGCTTTCCATTCCTATGAGTTTGGAAGATTACGCGTCAAGCGAAAAAAAATATGGTCCTGTTGTACATGTGAACGAGTTGGAAGCAAAAGCAACAGCTGGTGCCGTATCGGTAAAAAAAAACCCGGTAAAAATTACTCCGGGGCGGAAACAAAAGGTCCTGCTAATTGAAGATGACGAAGAGATCAGATCATTCCTGGAGGACAAACTGATGGATTATTTTGAACTCTCCTCTGCCTCCAACGGGCTGAGCGGTCTGGAAAAAGCGATCGAAACACCTCCTGAGCTGATTGTATGCGATGTGATGATGCCGGAAATGAACGGTTTTGAGGTAACCAGGAAGATCAAAGAGAACTTTGAGACCAGCCATATTCCCGTTGTCCTGCTTACCGCCTATTCATCGCCCGAACATCAACTGGAAGGAATTAACGCGGGTGCAGATGCTTACATCATCAAACCCTTCAGCGTCCAATACCTGATTACCCGTATCCGTAAATTAATTGAGCAGCGGGAAAGGCTGCAATACAAGTTTGCACATGATCCCGGCATGGCAGGATCCCTCCCGGTGCATACATCCGGGAAAGACAGCCTTTTCATGGAAAAAATCCACACGGTAATGGTGTCCCACCTGAGAGATACACAGTTTTCGGTGGATGATTTCGCGAAAGAGATGAACATGGGGAGGACCCTTTTTTACAAAAAGATTAAAGGGATCACCAATTACTCTCCCAACGAATATTTCCGCATCATCCGCCTTAAAAAAGCAACAGAGTTGCTGATCAACAGCGAAATGAATGTAGCAGAAATCGCCTATGAGGTAGGATTCAACGATCCGGACTATTTCGGAAAATCGTTTAAAAAACAGTTTGGCGTCACTCCCTCACAATTCAGAAACGGACAAAAGAGTTGAAAACCACCTCTGGATATAGGCGCCTCCCAGGAGGCGTAAACTATATGAAAATTGTTAACGACGCAACGATACCCCGAAGAATCCTGGGACTACAAACAATTTGGCAATTTGCAACAATTTGGCAATTTGCAAATAAGTTGTACCTTTGTGTACGAGCACATGCCTGTCAGTACAGAAAGGGTTCGAAAGCGCCAAAATAATTTAAATCAAATATTAAAGATTAACAGAGGGCCAATCATACATGCAAAAGAAGATCCGGATAATTGACATTGCAAAAATGGCGGGCGTTTCAAAAGGAACGGTCGACAGGGTGCTTCATAACCGCGGAAACGTGTCGGAATCAGCGCGCTTGACCATCGAAAAAGTGCTGAAGCAGGTGAATTATAAGCCAAATATTCATGTCTCCTCCATCTCTTTGAAGAGAAGTTACAGGATCATTGTAACCACACCCGAAATGTCTCTGGGAGCCTATTGGGAAAGTATTCACAATGGAATTCGTCATGCCCTGGAAGAATATGAAAATGTAAAAGTTGAATTACGGGTTTTTACTTATAACCAATACGATATATATTCCTGCCGGCAGACTTTCGAAAAGATTGCCGGTTTCGAAATGGATGCACTGATCATCGGTCCTACCTTCACCGAGGAGACAGTTAATTTGTGCAAAAAAATGAACGACAGGAATGTCCCTTACATTTTTGTGGATTCAAACATCGAGGAGACATCACCGCTGGCCTTCTTTTCAGCAAATCACTACGTGTGTGGGTATATGATGGCCAAACTGATCACATCAATTATCCCCAAAAATGCCAATATTGCTATTTTTCACGCTGTCAGAACTGGAGATAAGAGTGCGAACACGACCATTCTCAGAAAAAACGGTTTCACCGATTATCTGGAGAAAAACAAATGCACAAACCTTGTCCTTGGCATTCCTTTTTCAGTAACAGAACCCGAAAATAACGAGATGTATCTCTCGCGGCTATTCGGGAGTCAGAAGGATACCCCGGCCATCGTGGTTTTAAATTCACGCGGTAATTTTATTGCTGACTACCTGGAAGCAAACCATATAGAAGGGGTGAAAATGGTATGCATGGACTTGACTTCGGCGAATATTGATGCATTGAAAAAAGGAAAAATCGACTACCTTATCGGGCAAGAGCCAGAATATCAGGGATTTTATGCCATGAAAACCCTGCTTGAATATCTGATCTTCAAAAAGCCGGTTACAAAACAGAACTATGTCCAGCTGGATATTTTAACCCGCGAAAACATCGATTATTATAAACGGTTCAATAATATCATGTATTAAGCAGGCCAAACCTGATCCAGCTTAAATCCTTGCCACTTACCCTAAAATAAACACATATTCAAAACGCATGCGTTTTACATTTATAAAGAACTATAAACATGATTGTTTTGAATAATCACAAGCGACTTTAATACATTTGTGTTCGGGCACAATGAGTATTTCACGAAAGTTATATTATTTCTCGCAATAGTATAAATCCAAACAAACCTGGTTTTTTCCATTACTTAATTGAATAGTCAACATAAACAAATCATTAAAACAATCTTCATTCACTATTGTGTCGTCCATGCATACGGTACCACGAAAAATCATTTCTGTCAATTTCCAACAAGCTTGCATATACACCAATTTATCAACGAATTAATTAAGAATAAATCCTAATAACTCTGAAAAAATCAGACTTTTATAAAGATGCAAAAAAAAATTTGCATCTTTGTTGTAATAGTTGCGTCCTTTGACTATTGATTTTATTCAGACAAACCATGCATATAGATTTAAGGGGTCTGTCCCTGTGCAAGCATTTAAAAATTGTGTCATCCATATTCATCGTATGGATTAATATCCTTTGTGGATATAGCGGGAATGAATTATATTTCTCGAAAATTGGAATCGAAGAAGGTCTCTCCCAACTTTCCGTTATGACAATTTTTCAGGATGAATTGGGGAATATGTGGTTTGGAACTCGGGAAGGACTGAATATCTACGACGGTAACACGATAAAGATTTTACAGCCAAAGGGAAAACCCGAAAACTCATTATCTGGCAACCTGATAAAGGAGATCAGCGGCGACTCACAGGGTTCTGTTTTTATTCATACCCAAAACGGAATTGATCAATACGACCTTACATCCGGAACAATCACACATCTGATCACTGTTCAGATTAATGCGATGAATTATGGCAACAATCGTCTCTGGTACGCAAAAGACAACAAAATATTTGTTATTGACAGCAAACAGACAGGTTTTTTTTGCGAAATTGACCATCAAGCGCAGATAACTGCCATCCTTCCGGTGTCAGGCAACCGTCTTTTAGTAGGTACCATAGCATCCGGCGTATTCTCAATTGATCAAAATAAAAACGTAAAGAGAGTACTCCCTGGCTGTAGCCGCGTAGCCTCTATTTTTGAAGATTCGGAAAAAAACGCATGGATAAGTACCTGGGAAAATGGGCTGTACAAGATCACTGCAAATAATACCATCGTAAATTACCGGCAAAACTTGAAAGATCCTTCAAAAGGATTGTCCTCCGATTTTGTAAGAACTGTTTGTGAGGACGACAACGGGAATATCTGGATTGGTACAAAGCAGGGATTAAACAAACTCGACAAGGCTTCGTCTTTGTTTTATCATTATAGCCCGGAAATAAACGATGATAAAAGCCTCTCCAATGAATCTGTCTGGTCTCTTTACAAAGACAATCACGGAAATTTATGGATAGGCACTTATTTCGGAGGAGTAAATTATTTTAACCCGAAATCGGACAGCTTTACTTTTCACAATTTAACCAGTGGATCGTTTGCCAACAGGCCCTTTCCAATTATCAGTCAAATAATCCCTTACGAGGCAAACACTACTTTTCTTTGTACCGAAGGTGACGGATTAATTCTGTACAACACCGAAAACAAAACTTACTCTGAAATACCGGCACTAAAAAACGACAATATCAAGACGGCCTGGCTCGACAGAGATAACAATCTGTTATTTTTAGGATTACACCTAGGGGGATTATGCATACTGGACATAAAAAATAAGGGATTGAAAAGATACAGCCACATAAGAGCAGATCTGGATCAATCCAATATTGTTAGAAGAATCCTACCCTGGCGGGACAAATATTTAATAGCCACCTACAACGGTTTATACCTTTTCGATAAAGAGAAGGAAACATTTTCTGTTTTTTCCGAAGATCTTCATCAACATGTTACCTTTTTTGTGGATATCATCATTGATAAACAAAGCAATTTGTGGGTGGCAAGCAGGGGAGTTTTTAAATATAATATCCAAACCAAAGAAATCCGGCAGTTTTTTCACGATCCCTATGATGATCGATCATTGAGCAATATTAATGCTACAAAATTGTACATCGACTCTAAAGACAGACTGTGGATTGCGACCAGCGGAGGAGGAGTGAATTTATACAACTACGATTCGATGGATTTTTTAAGGTTCACATCCCAGAATACTAGCCTGAAAAACGATTATGTAAGTAATATAGCCGAATCACCTCTTGGCTATCTTTACCTGACAACCACCCGCGGATTATCGTATATTAATCCTGAAAATAACGAGGTAATTAATGTCGTTTCAAACGATGGCATCACACTCAATTCCCTTTTTAACGGAGGAATAGCCATAAAGCCGGATGGTGAAATCTATGTGGCCGGCATGAATGGTATGGTTTCCTTCTATGAGCAGGAAATCCTGGAAGATCTGAAACCCGTTGACCTCTATTTTGCAAACTTATGGGTAAACAACAGGGAGGTAACACCGAACGATCATACCGGATTACTGAAAGAGACTCTCCCTTTTACCCATCGTCTTAAATTCAACCACAGGCAATCGATACTCAAGTTTGAATTTTCTTCCGACAATATCACCGCACTCGACAAATATCACTATCAATACAGAGTAAAAGGCATGTCAAATGAATGGGTCACCCTGAGAGAAGGGCTTCATGAGATAAATTTGATGAACCTGGATGCCGGCAACTTTTTATTGGAGTTAAAAGCTGTAACGTTGAATTCAAAAGCAACGGCAGGCTCCACATCCATTGCTTTTCGGGTAACCCCACCCTTTTACAGAAGTGCGCTGGCTTACATACTCTACTTATTGGGGGGGGTGTCGTTGATATGGCTTTATGTAAGATATATAAAAAATAAAATCAGGCTGGAATCCTCCCTGGAGTATGAGAAAAAAGAAAAGGAACATATCGAAGAAGTCAACCAATCTAAAATTCGTTTCTTCACCAATATTTCTCATGAATTCAGGACACCACTCACTTTAATTTCAAGCCAGGTAGACATGCTGTTACAGCAAAAAAAACTTCAACCGTCAATAATTAAACGAATCGAAAGCATCAGCAGAAATACAGCCTTGCTGACCAGTCTTATCAATGAACTGCTTGATTTCAGGAAGATCGACAACGAAAAGTTGGCGATAAAAGCCGGAGAATATAATATTGTCCCATTTCTATACGAAATATACACCTCCTTCGAAGAATATGCCGATGCACAAAAAATTGATTTTTCTTTCCACACGACGGACGATGCGATCTTACTGTGGTATGATCAAAGTCAGATGCAGAAAGTTTTTTTCAACTTGATATCCAACGCATTTAAATACACCCCGAAAGGAGGTAGAATAACCCTTAGCATCACGCAGGATAACAAAAGAGTCCGCATTTCTGTAAAAGATAGCGGCATCGGGATTGCTTCGGAAAACAGGGATAAAATATTCGATCAGTTCTATCAAATCGTGACCGGGGAAGATTCAGTTAACATACTGCCCGGAACGGGGTTGGGATTAGCATTGACAAAAGGAATCCTGGATGCCCACCATGCAGAGATTACACTCGAAAGCGAGGTAAACAAAGGAAGCAATTTCGAAGTCATGCTCCTCAAAGGATCGGCTCACTTTGCAGAAAACGAAAAAAATGTTCTGGAAAATCGGGATGACATCAGTATTCAAGAGATCAAGAACTATTTGCCGGGGACTTCGCACGACAGGGAACTGTTGCATCCCGATAAAAAAACAGGAAAACAGGAATCGAAAAACAGGATCCTGATTGTGGAAGATAACGAAGAGTTGCTGCATGTTTTACATCACGTGTTTGATCCTCTATATCATGTAATTACTGCCACTGACGGAGAAGAGGGACTGGCAAAAACAATCGAAAACCAACCCGACATTGTACTCAGTGACCTGATGATGCCCCACATGTCGGGGAGCGAAATGTGTTTAAAAATAAAAACCAATTTTGCTGTCTGCCATATTCCTGTTGTCCTGCTCACTGCTCAAACGGCTGTCGAGTCTAACATAGAAAGCCTGAAACTGGGAGCTGACGATTATATCACCAAACCCTTCGATGTGTCTGTGCTACTGGCACGGTGCAACAATCTGGTGAACGGACGCAAACTATTGCAAGAAAGATTCGCCAAATCAACCGATGTCGGTACTTATTCCATTGCCTCCAACGATATGGATCGCAACTTCTTGGAAAAAGCAAACAAGGTCATCGAAGATAACATCGCAAACCCGGATTTTGGTATCAACGAATTCTCAAAGGAGATGAATCTGGGCAGAACAAGCTTGTTTAACAAAATTAAAGGGATAACAGGCCAAACACCCAACGAATTTATTCTCACCATTAAAATGAAAAGAGCTACCTTTTTGCTAATTAACAACCCGGAATTGAATATTTCAGACATCACCTACCGCCTGGGATTTAATTCTCCAAAATATTTCTCAAAATGCTTTAAGGATCAATTCGGACTTACTCCTTCAGACTATAAATCTTTGCATATACAAGATTGATAAAGAACGCGTATATGTTGTTTTCCCTCCGGATGTTAAATCTTTCGCTTCGTACGAAAGAGGACCTTTTTTGAACTATTTTACCCCTCCTTGTCGATCCGCACGGGTTAACTTTGTCGCGAGAATAAAAATTTGAAGCCTAAGAACTTTAAATCTTTTTAATTTAATGTCAATCAAAAAAACAAATCTAAATGAAAGTGATCAATTTTAAAACAATGACGCTTGTCTTGTTACTTCTGCTGCCGATATCATTGCTGGCTCAGTCCACTGTATCCGGTGTCGTCGCAGACGAAAGAGGAGACTCTCTCCCTGGAGTAAATATTATCATCAAAGGGACCACAAAGGGTACAGTTACAAACTATGATGGAGAATTTTCCATCGAAGCAAAACCGGGCGATATCATTGAAGCTACTTTTATTGGCTTTGAGTCGCAGGAAATAGCAGTGAAAGATCAAGCACAAATACGAATTACTCTCCGAGAGTCTTCTGTACTCATTCAAGAACTCGAGGTTGTAGCTGTCGGCTATGGCGACGTGAGAAGAAAAGACCTGACCGGATCGGTGGCCAAAGCCGACATGTCGGAAATCATCAAAACTCCCGTCAGCAACATTGCACAGTCGTTGGGTGGACGTATCGCCGGAGTACAGGTATCTTCCAAAGACGGAGGACTGGGAGACAACTTCAGCATCACGATCAGGGGAGCCGGATCGCTGACACAAAGCACGGAACCGCTGTACGTAGTGGATGGCTTTCCTTTGGAGTCGAGCAATATGGGATCATTGAATCCAAACGACATTGAATCAATCGACGTTTTAAAAGACGCCTCCGCTACAGCCATTTACGGATCACGCGGCGCAAACGGTGTAGTAATTATTACCACCAAAAAAGGAAGCGCCGGAAAACCCCGCATTGAATATAACGGTAATTTGACTGTAAGCAATATTGCCAAAACACAGGAGATGCTCTCCGGTTACCAGTTTGTAGAATTACAACAGGAGATCATGAACGAAGAAGACTTTGCGCAAAATTACCTGCGAGACGGAAGAACGCTCGAGAATTACCTGACCGAACCTGAATATGACTGGCAGGACGCAATTTACAGGACAGCCATCACAAACAACCACTATCTCTCTCTGTCTGGCATGCAGGGCGATTTGCAATATTCTACTTCAGGGTCGTATCTGAATCAGGAAGGGATCATTACAAACTCAAGTTTGGATAAATATCAAGGGCGCGTAAGTCTTGACCAAAAGTTGTTTAACGACAAGCTGCGCTTAAGGGTTATTTCCAACGCCAGCCGCACCGTAAGAAATGGAGCAGACCCCACCGGCGGATCCACTTCCGTAAGTAATGCCCTGATGTACAGCGTATGGGGATACCGTCCGGTTTCTCCCACGGGATCAAACTTGATGGAGGAGCTGTATGACGACGCCATTGAAATGACGGAAGATTACCGGTTTAACCCTGTCTTGTCGGCAAAGAACGAATACCGCAAAACCACGACCGACAATTTCAGCATTAACGGGATGGCCGAATATGAAATCATCAAAAATTTGCGTTTCAAAGCCACGGCAGGTTATCAACTGGTTAATTACACCAACGAACAGTTTAATAATTCAAAAACCAAAACCGGTTTTTATCACGACAAAAACTCACAATACAGAGGTATTAACGCATTCTACCGTCAATCGAACACCGAAAGACTTTTGAACGAAAATACATTAACTTACCAGTATGGCAAAAAAGGACATAATGTGAATCTGTTGGGAGGGGTAACCTTTCAAAAGGAGAGCTTTTACAGTCACGACCTGACCAGCACATTTATTACCAATGAAATTTTTGGGATGGCCGGATTTGGGAAAAGCAGCAGTGTGCCTTCTGTGGAATCATCAAAGGGAGAAAATACGTTGGCATCTTATCTTGCCAGGGTAAACTACAACTATCGCTCCAAATACTACGCAACCGCATCGTTCAGAGCTGACGGTTCTTCCAAATTTTCCTCAAAAAACAGATGGGGCTATTTCCCGTCCACATCACTGGCATGGGCCTTTAGTCGGGAAGATTTTCTCAAAGACAACGAGATCCTGACAAACGGGAAACTCAGACTCAGCTATGGACAAACAGGAAACAACAGAGTAGATAACTATGCCTTTAGAGGAAAGCTGGAAACGGGGGACAACACCTTCTATCCTTACGATAGCAACAAATACATCGCCTACCTGCCTACAAGCATGCAGAACGAGAACCTGAAATGGGAAACAACAGATCAATACAACGTGGGACTTGACCTGGGTTTCTGGAACGACAGGGTAAGCATCATCGCAGACTACTACATCAAGAACACCCGTGATTTGTTGCTGCAAGCCGATTTGGCTCCTTCATCGGGTTACGCCTCAGCCATGATGAATATTGGCGAACTGCAAAACCGGGGGATTGAATTTTCTATTCAGACATCCAACATACAATCAAAAGATTTTCAGTGGAATTCAGCATTCAACATTTCGTTCAACAAGAATGAGATCACCCGGTTAAATGACAAGCAGATTGCCATGACAAACTCTGTATATTGGGACAACAAATACAGAACCATGCCGGCTTATATCAGCCCTGTGGGAAGACCAGCCGGATTGATGTACGGATACTTGTACGAAGGAACCTATAAAAAGAGCGACTTCGACATTACGTTAAACGATAATGGCACCGAGGTGTATACTCCCAAAAAAGGTGTGGTATTGTTCTCCAACGAGTCGAGACCCGGTGATCCCCGCTATACCGACATCAACGGTGACGGCGTAATCAACGATGCGGATAAAACAAACATAGGGGAAGGACACCCCAAAGCCATCGGCGGATTAAACAACAGTTTTGTATATAAGAATTTGGACCTGAGCTTTTTCTTTCAATTCAGCATGGGCAATGACGTTCTGAATGCCAACCGGATGATTTTTGAAAATCCTGCAGGAAAGAGGCACACGAACATGTTCGCAACTTATGCCGACCGTTGGACGGAGGAAAATGAATCTAGCGATATTCCCCGATCAAAAGCAGTTGGCTCACAGGAATATAGCAGCTTGTATATCGAAGACGGCTCCTTCCTCAGGTTGAAATCGCTTACACTCGGTTATAACTTCCAACCGGAGCTCCTGAACAGATTACATATTGCATCGGCAAGGATTGCTTTTTCAGCAGAAAACTTATTTACCATCACTTCATATTCAGGAAATGATCCGGAAGTATCGACAAGAAATACGGTATTAACACCGGGGTTCGACTGGTCACCCTACCCTCGCTCCAGAAACTATTCACTTTCTCTTAATCTGACCTTTTAATAAAAAAGCTTTATAATGATGAAAAATATACTATTTATCCTGCTATTTGCATTGAGTCTCAATTCGTGCAGCGACTTTCTCGACACGCGCGCCTATGATTTTGTCTCACCCGAAGAGTTTTATCAAAATCAAAATGATGCCCAGATGGCATTGGCCGGAGTTTATTCGACATTGGCTACAGAAAATGTGTATGGGAACCGGTACTCCTGTATGATTTCCAATGTGGATGACCTTAGTTTTTATGTTCGTCCGTCCACACAAACTGTGACACATGTATATGGGAATGACCACAATACAAGTAACACCGACATTTATAATGCATGGAGCTCCATTTATAAAGGGATCGAAAGTGCAAATATCCTGCTTGAGAGAATTGAAAATTCCAATATCGATGAAGCGGTAAAAACCAGAATAAAGGGAGAAGCCAAGTTCCTGAGAGCTTATTACCACTTTCTGGTGGCACAAGCCTGGAAAGATGTACCCATCAGAAAGGAGTCATTTAAAGATGTTTCCAAGTCTGCTCTGGCTGCCACACCACAAGCCGAAGCCCTGGATTGGATCATCAGTGAGATGGAAGAGACGATTACCATGGTGGATGATGAGATGTACGACAATCGCCCTTCTTATGTAAAAAAGACTGTGGTAGAAGGTATTCTCGCCAGAGTATGCCTCACCCGGGCAGGATATCCCACCAACGGCGGAAAACCTTATTATGAAAAAGCTGCAGCGTATGCCAAATCGGTGAAAGATGCACAAAAGCATGGTCTCAATCCGGATGTGTACGAGATGTGGAAAAGAATGGCCAGTGACAGGTATGACACCGAATATAATGAATCGATGTGGGAAGTGGAGTTCATCGGTTCAAGAGAGCTTGATGGCAACTGGACTGACGGAAGAATTGGAAATGTAATCGGCAATATCCAAAAAAACGGTTCCACCGAAGGGCTGGGATACAGCTATTGGTTCTACGGTGGGTCATTGATCCTTTGGGATCTTTACGACGGAAACGATAAGAGACGGGACCTATCCATGGCTCCTTACCAGATCGATGCTAAAGACCAATATATCTATTGGAAAGACAATCAGATTGTACAGCGAGCCTGTGGTAAATTCAGAAGAGAATGGGAAACGCTGATGCCGCGACACAAAAATTATACCCAGGAGAATTATCCGATCATCAGATACGCCGATGTGCTGCTCATGCTGGCTGAAGCCGAGAATGAGGTAAATCAGTCGCCGACACCACTGGCATACGAAGCGATCAATACGGTAAGGGAAAGAGCCGGAATAGAACCGCTGTCGGGATTGTCTTATGCCGAATTTCAACAGGAACTGCGTGATGAGAGAGGCCGCGAGCTCTGTTTCGAATCTCTGCGAAAATATGATCTTGTAAGATGGGGAATCTACACCGATGCTATCCAGGCACTGGGTGAAGCTACTTACGACAGTCGTTGGCCCGGAGGTAGCAATTATTCCACGGCAAGAGCATTTGCAGAAAGGACACAAAAGAAACATGAATTCCTGCCCATTCCTTTAAAAGAATTGGCCATCAATACAGAACTTTCACAAAATCCTCTGTGGTAAAAAAGTGACAAAACCATAGAAAAGTAACGAGTAAGTAATCACAATAACATTCACAGTGAATTGAAAACAATCAGTAAATATACTTTTTTTTCGGGAATAATTGCCGGTACTTCCATATTGTACGGCTGTCACTCAAAGACAACTTCAGGCAAGCGCCCTGATTCTCCCAACGTCATTCTGATTTATACGGATGATTTGGGTATAGGAGACCTGAGTTGCTACGGTGCCACACAAGTGTCAACACCCCATATCGACAGGCTTGCGGGGGAAGGATTGCGGTTTACCAATGCCTATTCCACTTCCGCAACCAGCACACCATCTCGTTATGGGATGCTGACCGGCATTTATCCCTGGAGAAAAGACAATACCGGAATTGCACCTGGCAATTCCGGCTTACTGATTGATACTGCCACGGTAACTGTAGCCGACGTTTTTCAAAGAGCAGGCTACACCACCGGTGTCATCGGCAAATGGCATCTTGGATTAGGCCCTGAGTCAGGTCCCGACTTCAACACCTATATTGCTCCCAATACCAACGACATTGGTTTCGATTATGAATTTATCATCCCCGCCACGGTCGACCGTGTTCCGTGTGTATTTGTGGAAAACGGAAGAGTGGTAAACCTCGATCCCGACGATCCGATATATGTGGATTATGGAAAAAAAGTGGGCGACTGGCCAACGGGCGAGGAAAATCCGGAGCTGTTGACGTTAAAACCCAGTCAGGGACACAATAATACCATTGTGAACGGCATCTCCCGAATCGGCTATATGACAGGAGGAAAATCGGCCCTGTGGAAAGACGACGAGATCGCACAGACCATTGTTTCAAAAGCAGAGGAGTTCATCACTGAGAACAGGGACAACCCCTTTTTTCTCTTCTTCGGGACACACGACATTCATGTGCCAAGGGTTCCCCATGCCGACTTTAAAGGCAAAAGCGGACTGGGAGACAGGGGTGATGTGATACTTCAGCTGGACTGGACAGTGGGAAAAATAGTGGAAATGTTAAATCGTCTACAGTTGTCGGACAACACGATCATCATTTTCTCAAGCGACAACGGCCCGGTAATCGACGATGGGTATCATGACAAGGCCTTCGAACTGTTGAATGGACACACACCAATGGGTCAGTACAGAGGTGGAAAATACAGCCTCTACGAAGCCGGCACAAGGGTCCCACTCATTGTTTACTGGAAGGATCAAATCGAAGCCGGGATACAACATGCCCGATTTTCACAAATCGATATGCTGCGGTCCGTGGCTGCCTTTTTGAATCAATCTCTGGAAGACGACGACGCCCCCGACAGCCAGAATGCACTCCAGGTATTATTGGGCAAGGAGCAAAAGGACAGGGACTTTACCATTCATCAAAACCTTGATAACACATTAAGTATTTCAAAAGGGGGCTGGAAATATTTTACACCCAGTGAACTTCCTGGCATAGAACGCTGGACCGGGATTGAACTGGGCAACTCTCCCGAACCCCAATTGTATCGAACCGAGGAAGACCCCTCAGAAAAGAACAATGTAGCCCGCCAGTATCCTGCTGTGGTTAGAGAACTGTCAGCCATGCTGGATTCCATTCAATCTATCAATTAAACAAGCAACATGCTAAAAAAAGCTGCCATATCAATTTTGTGCATGCTCATAGGAGTAAATACACTTAATGCACACAACTTTGAGAGTTCGCACATCCCTTCAACCGTTCACACGAAGGATGGAAAAAGTGAGCTGGCACTCAGTCAAAAATATTTCAAGGATGGTACGCAATCCCTTTTGTGGAGCTGGAAATCCGACAATGCGACACTTTCATTTACCGATACCGCCATTCGAGATATTGTCTCTTCTTTCGATCAAAGAAGCGGCGTGAAGCTTTGGATATTCAACGAAACACCCCAACCTGACCCCATTGTTTTCCAATTCAGGGACGCAGAAAATGTAATACAGTACACGTTCAATTTTAACCTCAACTTTACCGGATGGAGAGCTGCATGGATTGCCTATAGCGATATGTGGACTCCCGGAGGAGAAAAAACATCCGCCCGCCATGTGGTCTCCATGGATATTGTGTCTCCCGGGAATATACCTGAGGGTAAATTATGGTTCGACAGAATAGAATTTACTGATTATGTGGACAGGCAGGCTACACCCGATGCACAGATACCGCAAAATAACCGTCATCTCAACCGCGAGATATGGCACTGGGGATTACTCCATAAATGGGAACAACAGAAGCATGACATGGAAGTATCCCAGGAGATATCCACCAAAGAGTCAACCGACCTTGCCCTTGTTTATGACAATGTGAAGCAGATGTTGAAAAAAGGCAGCCTGTCTGATACGGAAAAAAAGGAACAACAACAGCTGATACAACTCTTTTCTATTTCAGAAAACGGAAAGAAGGGGGCACCACTCATGCAAAATGACAATACAAAGCCTGGCGATGTCAACTTTGGTCAGCTGAACAAACTTCTCGACCTGTCGGCAAGAGGATGGTATGCCGACAAAGATAACGCAGCAAAAGAAAATTTTCTCCTGACCATCCGCTATATGTTAAACCAGGGATTTGCCTGGGAAAGCGGAATGGGCACCAATCACCATTACGGGTACCAGATCAGGGATATCTTCGGCGCTGTCT